>Ga0265338_10000217_pt1 | contig 106453 bp, 122 predicted proteins | sample 42126metaG_FD_193579 | JGI IMG/M metagenome (GOLD analysis project Ga0265338, IMG submission 193579) | Rhizosphere microbial communities from Carex aquatilis grown in University of Washington, Seatle, WA, United States - 4-21-26 metaG | ecosystem: Host-associated > Plants > Roots >...
GGTGGTGACGTACAGCTTGAGTAGCGGTTACAAGAACATGAACGGGTATTACCTCACTGGATACCCGGCGGTTGCTGCTGACGGATCGGTGGTGCCACGGTTCTCCCCGAATGGCGATCTTGCCTTTGTGCGTCTGAACTACACGGGCGGGGTACAGCTAGTCACCTATAGCGCCGCCTCCGGTTTCGCAACGATGGACGGCTACTACGTTACAGGATACCCGGCGGTGCCAACCGACGGCTACGCCCGCCCGTACGACAACGTCGTGCCGCTGTTTACACCCTAGGCCTTGGTTTCAAATAAGGCGTTATCGCGGCTGATATTGGGGTTAAGGTGCGGGTCATGCTTGATAACCGCCCCCCAGCGCTTTTTAAACAGCTTGGTGGCAGTGGCCATTTCGGCCGTGTCGCGTTTCTTTTTCTCGGTCGGTCGGCCCACGCTAATGGACTCATGATGAATAAGCTGTACGCAAGGGCTATAGATGCTGCGGTAGCCGGCAGCACCAAGCCGGAGACACAAATCGACGTCGTTATAGGTGACACGAAACGCCTCATCAAAGCCACCGACTTTATCGAAGCGGCTTTTTTGGACCATTAGACAGGCGGCTGTAACCGCTGAAACCTCATGCCGCGTATTGGCATACAGGTTCTGCATAGGATCAAGCTGGTTATGTCGCACTTGCGATAGCGAATTGGCCGCTAAACCACCAAAGCCGATACCTATGCCGGCATGCTGGATCAGGGTACCACCCGGGTAATACAGCTTACACCCGACCGCGCCGACGCCTTCGCGCTGCGCATCACTCAGCAGCAGCTCCAGCCAATTGGGTGTGATGACTTCGGTGTCGTTGTTAAGCATAACCAGGTATTCGCCGGCGGCCTCCTGCGCGCCGTAGTTACAGGACCGGGCGTAGCTGAACGGCTGCTCCGGCCACTCGACCACACGTAAGTTCTGATGCTGACGGGCGATGGTTCTATACCAGCGCAGCACCGCCTTATCGGTCGAACCGGTGTCCACCAGGATAACCTCAAAATTAGCGTAGCTGGTCTTTTGGTAAATTGATTGAATGCAGCGCTTTACAACGGGAAACAGGTTTTTGGTTGGGATGACAATCGACACCAGCGGCTTACCCTTAACCGGATATACCACGTTCCAGTAGTCTTTCTCTTGGCCGCACTCTACCACAGCGTCCTTATGGCCACGCCGTTGCAGGCTGTCCTGAATGGCCTTTCGCTGCGCCTCGACCACGTACGGCTTGGCCTCGCTGCTGCTGGCGGTCGAGGTTGGTGACATCCGCCAGCTGTAAAGAACCGTCGGGATGTGGTAGGGGGGCGTAGCGGTAGCATAGGCGGCCCGCAAAAATAAATCCCAGTCCTGGGCACCGTCATACTCGCTACGGAAGCCGCCCACTTTCTCTACTAGTGTTCTACGCAGCACCGCAAAGTGCGTGATGTAATTGACACTCTCCAGGAACTCCGGGTTCCAGTCCGGTTTGAAGAATGGGTTCTGGTGATCCTGACGATTGCGGTGGATTTTTTCCTCGTCACTGTATAAAAAGTCCAGTTTTTTGTTGGTATTGAGCGCCTTCACAACCTCGAAGAGGGCGTTTGGCCACAACACGTCGTCGTGGTCAAGTAGCCCCACAAACTCGCCGGTCGCCATGGCCAGCGCATCGTTCGTGGCCCGCGAAATATGCCCGTTCGTCTTCCGGAACTTGTAGGTTATCCGTTTGTCCGCTGCCGCTAATTGCTTGATCTGTTCCCGTACCCTGGCGTCCGGTGAACCATCATCAATAATGCACAGCTCCCAGTTGTCGTAAATCTGAGATTGCACCGACGCAATACAATCGTACAGATGTTCGTGAACGGTATTGTAGGTCGGGATCAGGATGGAAATTTTGGGCCGGTAGTTAAAACCCGCCAGCTCAGCTTTATTTTCCATCAACCTGATAGCGTCAGGGTAGTGGTCGCTGACCCATTTCTGGTACTGTGAAACTTCTAGTCTGTTGGCCAGGCTTATGTACTCCAGCAGTAGATTGCGGATCTTTTTTTTCAAGGCAGGATTCTTTTTGATAATTCTCACGGCCGGTTTCATGCCCGCCATCAATGACTGTCGCACTGGCTTCCTGATCTCCATGTCTACCCCTTACGTCTTACGTTTTTTAGACTCTTGTGCGCCGCCCGATAGGGACTCGTGATCGCCTGGGCTGCTCTGAAGGTTTTGGAGTTAACTAGCTGTTGTAGTTCGGTCTGGAGGCGACCGAGTTCGGTATGTAATCCATTCATATCGGTGTTTAGCTTTTGGATAGTTTTATCCCGTTCACTTATTTTGTCCAACAAACCCTCCATGTCTTTTTGTATCACTGGTGTCGTTGGCTTCAGGTCTGCCGCCGCAGGCTGTTTGGAGTATGCAGCGTAGCCGACATACTGAAAGCTGGCGGCATCCGGTTCGCTCAGTAGCTCAAGTCCTTTATCCAGCGCTTTGAAGCCCAAATCTTCCAGTTTGGATGCTAACACTCGCTTGGGATATTGATAGGACGACGCGTCCAGCTTTTCGATACTCAGGCCGGCACTCGTAAACATCTCCTTCACGTGATTGACATCATAAAAATGCAGGTGAGTCTTGTCTAGTAGGCCGGTTTCGGTGTAGTCGAAATTCCCTTGCAGCAGCGAGAGTCGCACGGAGACATGGGCCATGTTGGGCAGCGAGAACACGACCTGGCCACCCGGTTTTACCAAGACCTTAACCGCTTGCAGCGTTTTAACCGGATCAAGCAGATGCTCCAGCACGTCAGCGAAAACCAACACATCATACTGACGACCGATTTGCTTAACCGCCGCCGGATCTTCAATGCTAAGCTGCCAGACTTTCCGCAAGTGTGTGGCGGCCTGCCGGGCATCTTCCGGCTCGGGTTCAACACCGTCGACTGTGCAATGCTTTTGCTCGATGAGTACCGTACCCAGATTACCGGAACTGCAGCCGATGTCTAAGACCTCGCTGCCCGGCTTAATAAAGGCAATGATCTTTGACCACACGTGGTTTGGATCGTTAATCATCTGGTTTTCGCTATAGTTTGACATACTTACCTCACTTCCATGCGTGTTCCAGGTTTGTCAGGCCCTGCCAGCCACTGCTCTGCACAATTTTGAAGCTGACCGCCCGATGCGAAAAGTAAATCTTTTCGCTGTCAGATTCGCCAAAGACGCCGACCTGCACATAGTAATTCCCGGCGCCAAGGTTAAGTTTTAGCTCATAGTCCAGTTCGTTACCGGCAACTTTAACGCCATCAACTAGCGTATTGGTGCCAAACACATACTGGCCTGATTCGGTGAATACGGCGACGCCTACGTTCCGGGCAGCCGGGTTGTGGTCCCACTTGGCTCGCAGTCTAACAGTATCACCACTTTTCAGCAATGCGCCACTGCTTTGTTTGCCATTGACCTGATGGATGCGTGCCCGGACGTGCTGTGCATCCTGCGCAGCGGTCTCATCTTCGAAAACCTGCGGGAAGTTCAGCTCGGAATACTTCTGTGCCGCTTCTTGGGGCGTACCCGTATACACCAGGTTGCCCTCGTCCACCACGATTGCCCGGTCACAAAACCGCTTTACCGAATTCATGTCATGCGTAACCAGTACAATCGTTTGTTTGCGTTTTTTGAAGTCTTCGAAAACCGTCAGACACTTATCCTGAAACCGCTCATCGCCCACTGCCAACACTTCATCGAGAATCAGCAAATCGGTGTTGACCCGGATGGCTATGGAAAATGCCAGGCGGACCTGCATGCCGGATGAATAGTTTTTGAGTTTCTGGTCCATAAATTTTTCCAGTTCCGCAAAGGCAACGATGTCGTGGTACATGTGGCTCATCTCTTTACGGCTGAAGCCAAGCAGGGCACCGTTCAAAAAGACGTTTTCGCGCCCGGTCAGCTCAGGGTTAAAGCCTACCCCCAATTCAATGAATGGTGTCAACTTACCATTAACCTGGATACTGCCCTTGGTCGGCGTGTAAATGCCCGCGAGCATTTTGAGTAACGTGCTCTTACCCGAGCCATTTCGCCCCACGATACCAAAAAATTCGCCTTTTTTGATTTCAAAAGAAACGTCCTTTAGGACCTGTTGCCTTTCATAACTACGACGACCCCCTCGAGCGAGGTTAATGAGCGCCCCTTTTATGGACGTCTGTTTTTCATGCGGGAGCTTAAACGTCTTGCTTACACGATCAACTTTGATTGCAACGTCATCCATAGCTATATGTTCTCCGCAAAGCTGTTCGCCTGGCTTTTAAAGTACGCCAGTCCGCCAAGTAGCACCAGCAACACTACAACAAAAGGAATCAGCCGATACCAGCCATCGTCAAAGACCCGGGAAATGGTGATAACCCTAGGGTCGTGCGAAACCAGCGCATACCGGCTATCTTGCATAGCCTGTGCCATAGGATTTAGCAGCTGTATCTTTTGAAAGCGATGCGGGATAAGCGTCATCGCATACAAGATCGGCGTCAGATAGAAGCCAAGCTGAAGTATCACTTCCCATATAAAACCTAGGTCACGAAACTTTACAAAAGCCGCCGATAAAAACAGCGATATACCGAGCGCAAACAGGTAAATTTCCACTAGGAGCAGTGGAAAGAAGACTATGGTATCCATAACACCTACGCGGCCGATTGCCATAGCAACCCCCACGACAATCAGGTTAAGACCTAGGTTTATGAGTGCGCTAATACTGCTACTAAACACGATCATCCATCGAGGGATCCGGATCTTTCGTATTAAATCACCGCGACCCACGATAGAACCGAGGCTCTGGGCGGTCATATCAGTAAAAAACGTCCAGAGCACAATGCCAAGCAGCAGATATAGAGGGAAGTGTGGGATACCATCACCCGACTTTATAACCAGCGCAAATATTACATAGAGAATACCGAATAGCATCAGCGGCCGCAGCAACGACCACGCATATCCCAAAAATGACCCCTGGTAGCGCAACTTGAAGTCAGTCCGCACTAATTCTGCCAGCAGTGCGCGGTTCTGCTTGGAAAAAATCGCCTGTACCCGGTTCATCACTTAGTACGTTATTATACCAGTTACCACCTCCCCGCGAAACGGATTACACTCACTTGGAGCGAAAAATTCACGCTATAATCTGCTCCTGCGTTATAGTGGAAGCATATGTATACGTCGACCGACCAGCCTGTTGTAGTTATTCCTAACCTGAACGGCGGTGACGAACTGCTGGAAGCCGTGCAATCTCTCAAAGAGCAAAGCTTAGAGCCGTATATTATTGTGGTTGACAATGCCTCCACGGACGACTCAATTGAAGCTCTGCAGCAAAAATACCCCGATATCGAGCTTATTCGCAACAAAAAGAATAAAGGCTACGCCGGGGGGGTCAATCCTGGCTTCCGGCGAGCCATTGAACTCGGTGCAAAATACAGCGCCCCCTTTAACGACGATGCCACGGCCGATAAACGCTGGCTCAAGCAGCTCGTTGACTATCTGGACGCCAATCCTAAAGTCGGTGCGGCCGCCCCGAAAGTAATCACGAGTGATAAGGAGCGCCTGGACAGCACCGGCGACTACTACACCAACTGGGGATTGCCGTATCCGCGCGGCCGACGTGAATATGCATTGAATAAATACGATGCAGAGACGGACATTTTTGCCGCTACCGGCGCGGCAACCCTCTTCCGCGTCAAAACACTCAAACAAGTCGGCCTGATGGACGAGGATTTCTTCGCATACTACGAGGACGTGGACTTAGGCTTTCGCATGCAGCTGGCCGGCTGGAAAGTTGCGTTTGTGCCCGGCTCCATCGTGTACCACCTGATTGGTATGACAAGCGGACGTATTAAAGGCTTTACCACTCAGCAGACTATGAAAAATCTGCCACTTATCTGGTTCAAGAACGTACCGAAGCAATATTTGTGGCACGTAGGCTGGCGGTTGGCAATTGCCCAGACTTTATTTTTCAGCCGGGCAGTTACGCGCGGGCAGACATGGGCCGCTCTTAAGGGAGCCTGTAAGGGCTGGTATCTGTTAGTCAAGAAGATCCCGGAACGCCGCCGCATCCAACACAGCAAAACGGTCTCCGATGCCTACATTTGGCGCATGATAGTCCATGACCTGCCGCCAAACGCCGCCGCGCTGCGTCAGCTTCGGGAGACTTGGTGGAAACTAAGGAGAAGAACGGTGTGAGCAGGATTGTGATCGATGCCCGCGAATCAGGTACGAGCACCGGCCGTTACATCGACAAGCTGATCGAGCACCTGCACAAGCTTAAGCCGAAGCACGAGATCATAGTTCTCACCAAAGCGGGGCGAAGCAATTACGTAACCAAGCTTGCGCCACGCTTCAGCGTCGTCCAAACGCCGTTTAAAGAATTCACGCTTGATGAGCAGCTCGCCTTCAAGCGCCAGATTGCGGGTTTACACCCTGACCTTGTGCACTTCGGCATGGTCCAGCAGCCGGTTCTGTACCGAGGCCGGGTCGTCACAACCATGCACGACCTGATCACCGTCCGCTTCCGAAACCCCTCCAAAAACCCGGTCGTTTTCTGGGTAAAGCAGCAGATTTACAAATGGGTCAACAAAAGGGCAGCTCGAAAATCATCGGCTATTATCACGCCGACACAGTATGTCAAAGAAGACGTAGCCGATTTCACGCACGTTAACCCCGCCAAAATAACCGTCACGCTGGAGGCGGCAGATTTTATCAGCGACAAGCCGGTACCTGTTAAGGGAGTTATCGATAAACCGTTCATCATGTACGTCGGTCGGCCGATGCCGCACAAAAATCTCACAAGGCTTATTGACGCTTTTGCCATGATACAAAACACTCGGCCAGATCTTCATCTGGTCCTAGTCGGCTCAACCGATGCCAATTATCAGCGGCACGAAGCATATGTTATAGAAAAGGGGATTCCGAATGTCGTGTTCACCGGCTTCGCCTCAGACGCTCAGCTGCGCTGGCTGTACGAACATACCAAAGCATATGTCTTTCCTTCTTTGAGCGAAGGTTTCGGGCTGCCTGGCTTGGAGGCACAGATCCACGGCGCGCCGGTCACCAGCAGCAACGCCACCTGCCTGCCGGAAGTCTACGGTGACTCGGTCGTGTATTTTGACCCACTGGACGTGCAGGATATGGCCACTAAACTTGGTGAGGTCGTAGATGACCCGCTTATCCGCGACGACCTCAAGGAGAAGGGTAAGCGGAACGCAGCAAAATATTCTTGGGACCGCATGGCCAAACAAACGCTGGCGGTCTACGAACAGATACTTGGGAACTCGTAAGTTTATCAGACTTACGATACTTTTCTAAGTCCTAAACTAACAGCTTTTGCAACTGAGTTGCGACTGCCACACCATCGTGGCGGATAAAGGTGCGCCGGATAGCTGTGTCTGCCGTCTCCTGAGCCACGATTTCGTCCGATACAAGCCGTGCTCCAATTGCGTGCGCACCTATTTCCGCAAAGCGAAACGGAGCAATATCTACGGGTAGCTCACCATCGGCAGCATATCGCTTAAGTAAGTCGTGAGCAATTGGCTGGTCATTATACAGAACTACATCTATAGCACCAGGGGCCAGCTGGCGCTCGAATCGCTTCACATAATCCGCCACATGCCAGTGGTCGGTCTGGAGCGGCTTGTTGACTAGATTAGCCACAGCCACCACTTTAGCATTTGTCTGATCAAATACTTCACGCATGCCCTCAACTATCAGAAGCGGCAGCAGGGAGGTGTACAAGCTGCCCGGAGCAATTACCACCATGTCCGCCTGCAGGATAGCGTCGCGAGCGATTGGATTCAAGTGCGCCCGAGGTTTCTGAGACAGCTTGGTCTCTGAAGTCAGCGGTAGAGCACCATCGATAATATGCTCACCTTCGTACTTCTTTCCACCGTCCTGCGCCACCAGCGTATGTTTCTGTAGCGTAACTGGCACCACCGAACCCCTGACATGTAATAACTCGCTAGCAACTCGTATGGCCTCTTCAAGGTTCCCATATTGCAGCTCTAATCCCGACAGAATTATGTTGCCAAGTGACTGGCCCTGCAATCGGCCTTTGTCGAACCGATAGCTGAACAGGTCACGCACTTCCGGCAAATCACTGAGCGCCACTAGGCATTGCCGTATATCACCGGGTGGCAGCACGCCAAGTTCATCGCGCAAAATTCCGCTGGAACCGCCATCATCACTCATACTCACAATGGCCGTAAGATAGGGCGTAAGCTGCTTAATCCCTTGAATTAGCGCAAAACTGCCAGTACCACCACCCAAGACAACAATGCGTGGACGCCTGACCTTGAACATATGTTTAAGCTTGGGCTTGTTTCAGCACAATGTGCCGGTCACGGCCTTCACCAACCGATTCGCTGGACAGACCGGCCTCGGCCGCTACTCGGTGTATCACCCGCCGGTCAGCTGCATTCATCGGCCGCACTTCGTAGGGTTTGCCCGTTTCCTGTACCTGCTTAACCCATTCCTCGGCAGTTTTAGCGAGGCGTTCAGCCCGCTGCTTCTTATATTCAGCCACATCGATATTCACCCGACTGTATTCGTGGTTCTGGTTCTTGAGCGCACTACTGACCAAAAACTGCAACGCCCGCATGGTTTCACCGCGCTGGCCGATCAGAAAGCCGTTCAGATGGGTGCTCGGGATGTTCAGCTCAATTACTTCGCCGTCCTCACTGGTGGCATACACGTCGGTATTCAGCCCAAAGAAGGACAATAAGTCCTCCAGATATCGTTTGGCGTAGGCAATTGCATCTTCCATCATTTTCTCCTGCGTTTAGCATTCTTTTTCTTGGAGGATTTTTTGTGAGCCGCTGTTTTGCGGGACGCGGGTTCCGCCACCACCTCGGCCTCGGTAATTTTTGACACGTCGCGTGCCGGCTTTTCTTCAGCTAACTTTTCCATATCTGCTTCGTCTTCACGCAGGGCAATTGCCTGCTGTATATAGGCCGCTATACCGCCCGTAAACCAGTACAGGCTAAGCGCTGCCGGCAGGTTAACCGTAAAGATAAACACCATGACAGGGATCAGGAACTGAGTGCTGCGCCCAACGGCGGCGTTAACTTCTGTTTGGTCGGCTTGCTGACCCTCTCCTGCAGCCTTCAAAATGTCACGCAGCTTGCGCGAATCTTTATCAACCGGCATCAGCTGACGGCTGGTTAAGAACTGTGTGACGGCACTACCAAGCACCAGCAGGAAAGCGGGCAAGTAAAAGCCTTTTGGCCCTAAGGCGGCCCGGCTCAGATTTATAAAACCCAGGAAGGTATTATCGAAATCATGGGGATGGTGCGCCAGATCTTTCATCCAGGGCAGGTGCTGCAACGCCGGGTACGCAAAGCTCACCAGGTTTTCCGGGTTGCTAATAACGCGCCGCAAACCACTGTACAAGCCGATCAGCACGACAAACTGAATGATAAGGGTGGGCAGTGTGCCAGCTACACTCACACCATGCTCTTTGTAGAGCTCCATGATCATGAGCTGCTCTTTTTGACGGTCGCCCTTTGTCGCCTTTTTGATGCGTCGAAGCTCAGGCTGCAGTTTACGCATAAGCTTGGTCTGCCGAAGCTGACGCTTGACCATAGGCCACATCAGTAACCGGATAATAATCGTGAAAATAATGAGGGCCAGACCGAAGTTATGGCCTGGCAGTAGTGCATAGACCAGCACGAGCAGGTTAAAGATAGGCTGGACAATAAGAGTCGTAAACATAGCTTCTACTTACCCAAAGTCCGAATCTTGTGCGGGGGAAGGGCCGCATTCGCGCAACTTCGTGGTTTCTATGTTCTACTATAGCAGCAGCACGAAGGAAAATGAAGTTTACTTCAGTTTTCCAAGTACTGCTAGCTATATCGCGCCAGCGATATAGCAGAGAAGCGACGGGTATCTACGCCTAGGTACCCGGTTCTAGAGTGGAGCCGGTATCAGATACTGTTGTGATTTTTGCTTTTTTAAGAAGTTTTTCGACCTCTTGGGCCAGTTCCTCAGCCGGCAGGGTAGCCACACTGTCGGTATGTACCGTAATCAGCAGGTCATAGGGAACTGGCTCAGAACCGAACAATATACGAACATACTCATACACCCGGCGGCGGATACGGTTGCGCACTACGGCTGATTTATGCACTTTGCGGCTGACAACCACAGCTACACGGTACTGTGCACGCCGAACGTTCGGCGCATAACGCAAAGAGAGCGAAGCGCAGCGAACCATTTTGCTGTTTTTATACAGACATTGGATGCTGGCGCGGCCGTGAAACCGGTGCGAACGGTTGATCATAATAGGTATGGTACCAGATGCGCACTCACGGCAGAAAAGAGGGAGCGGGGCGCACCATCAAAATATAATAATTATTACAACAATGTATATTGTCGTTTGACCTCAACAGGGGCGACCCCTGTTAGACGGCTCAGTGCGTTAAACGGACGCGGCCCTTAAGGCGGCGGCGCTGCAGCACAGCCCGGCCGGCACGACTGGCCATGCGCTTCATGAAACCGTGCTCGTGTGCGCGGTGGCGTTTTTTGGGTTGATAGGTTCGTTTAGGCATTGGATTACACTCACTTTATTATCGGACAGTATAACATGCCGGGAACCTGTTGCTTTTCGGCTGGCCAGGCGCCCTTCCCTGTCTCTGTCTGTTGTTATATATCTTACCATGTTATCCCCTGTTATCCAAGATTTTTCCACAGATTAACAGATACACTCAGCTGCTGTGGATAATTCTACCCTCGCCTACACCTCGTCATCTTCTTGGTAGTTGTAGAAAATATTGTGGAAAACTGCCACCCAAGTGGTCTATAGTTTATACACAGTTTTTAGTGCGAGTGAGGGTAACCGTGGAACAGGACAAGCTTTGGCAGGCAGTACTAGGCGACATAGAGATCGGTCTCTCTCGTGGCAACTATCTAACGTGGTTCAAAAACACCCAGCTACTGAAGCATGATGCTGATAAAGTTATCGTCGGTGTGCCGAACGTCTTTATCAAGCAACAGCTCGAAAAGAAATATAACGAGCTGGTCACTGCCACGCTTCGCAAAAACGGGGTGGACACACCGACGGTAGAATACAAGATTCAAAGCGTTGTGCGCCGCAGCGAACCCGAGGAGAGTATCTCTCTCCCTGTTACGACCGCCAACCCTTCCCACCACACACAGCAACCTATTACCCGACAAGCCAGTACTCTGACTCAATCTTACCGTCAGAACATTAATGATCGGTACACGTTTGAGAGTTTTGTAGTCGGCAGCGGCAACGAACTCGCGTACGCCGCCTGCCAGGCTATTGCCGCTGAACCGGGCACTAAATATAATCCGCTATTCTTATACGGCGGTGTCGGGATCGGCAAAACCCACCTCATCCAAGCCGTCGGCAACGCCGTCCTGGTCCGTAACCCGGCGGCCCGTGTCGTGTACGTGAGCAGTGAGCAGTTCCTGCAGGAATTTGTTGATGCACTGCGTTACAAAAAAATCAGCGACTTTACTAACCACTACCGCGGCGCCGATTTGCTGATCGTTGACGACATCCAGTTCATAGCCGGCAAAGAAAAAGCCCAGGAAGAGTTTTTCCACACTTTCAATACACTACACCAAGCAAACAGGCAGATTATCATCAGCAGCGATAAGCAACCGCGCGACATCGCCGGATTCGAGGAGCGCATGCGCAGCCGCTTCGCCTGGGGTATGAGTATCGATATGCAAACACCCGATTTCGAAACACGCTGTGCCATCCTACAAATCAAAGCCGAAAGCCAACGCGTACAGCTGCCAAACGATGTCGTCGATTACTTAGCCACAAACGTCTCAACTAACATCCGCGAACTCGAGGGAGCCCTCAACCAGCTGCTCGCCTTCTGTGAAATGCGCGGGCTGGAGCCGAATCTGGCCATCGCCACCGGCCTACTCGGTTCGGCGCAGGCACGCCCCAAACACTTAAGTGCGCGGCAGATCATCGAACGCTGCGCGCGGCACTACCAGGTGACTATCGAGGACATGCTCGGACCCAAGCGTGACAAGGACATCGTGGTGCCGCGCCAGATCGCCATGTACATGCTACGAAGCGAACTCCATTTAAGCTTTCCTAAGATTGCACGCGAACTGGGCCGTAAAGACCACACCACCGCGATCCACTCGGTCGAAAAAATCGACAAGGAGCAGCGCCTCGACCCGACCGTCCGTGACGCCCTGGCTGAAATCAAGGAGCGTTTATATGCGTAAATCCTGTGCACAAGTTGTGGGCACGACTCGTATAAGTGATCCTGGCCTCTCGCAGTTATCAACACAGTCTGCTTTTGGGACTGCCGTACCGTGGAAAAACCTAGGCGTTTACCCGCCCTTCATGCACAACTTTTGTGTGCAACTTTACACAGCCAAAGCCGTTAAAATAACAGAGTTGAGGAATCACTCTTCCCCACTTTCCACAACCCCTACTATAAACACTCCTAGTAAAACAAGAGAAAACTTTCTAGTAGTAAGGGGAGGATAATGCGGATATGAAACTTAAAGTCACCCAGGAAAATCTGAACAAGGCACTCGGTTTGGTTGCCAGAGTTGCCAGTACTCGCGGTACTCTGCCGGTGCTGGCAAACGTGCTGCTGAAAATTGAGGACAACCGTTTGAACGTATCAGCCACAAACCTGGATATCGCCATCTCCTGTGAGCTGGGCGCGCAAGTGCAAAGCGAGGGTTCGCTGACCGTCCCGGCCCGTCTATTGCAAGATTTTGTCAGCAGTCTGCCGTCTGGTGTCATTGAGCTCGACCAGGATGAGCAACGGCTCAAAATTACCACCGACAGTTACAAATCGGTGATTAACGGTGTGTCGGCTGAGGACTTCCCCGTTATGCCCGCCATAGAAGGCGGTACAAAGTGGCAGATTGAAGGTCCGCTCCTTAAGAAAGCGCTGCAGCAAGTCTTAATTGCCGCCAGTAATGACGAAAGCCGGCCGGTGCTAACTGGAGTGTATTTTCACACTGTGGACGGTGTGCTGTACGCCGCGGCGACCGACAGTTATCGTCTAGCCGAAAAGCGGCTTATGAAGCTCAAGGAAAAGGTGCAGCTGCTTATTCCTGCCACTGCCCTCCACGACGTGCTGCGCATCATTAATGACTTCGACGGTGCTATCAGTGTGGTGCATGACGATCAACAAGTGCAGTTCCGGGCCGGTGACGTGGAGCTGGTGGCGCGCCTGATCGAAGGCAACTACCCTGACTACCACAAGCTTGTACCGGCTTCATTTAGTACGACCGCAACCATGCCACGCCCTGACCTTGTAGGCACGACAAAGGTATCAAGCTTGTTTGCACGCGAGAGCGCCGGCAGTATCGTGGTGAGTGTCGACGAACCAAGTGAGAGTATCTGGATCCATGCCGTGGCATCGCAGCTGGGTGAAAACAACGCCACGCTTAAAGTGGACGCCAAGGGTTCTGGGTCTATCACACTTAACTCTCGTTATTTGCTCGACGCCCTGCAAGCTATGGACGCCAAAACGGTGCGCTTAGGATTTAACGGTAAGCTTGAGGCGGTGATGCTGACCGACGTGGATGCAGATGACTACCTACATATCATCATGCCGTTGAAGTCGTAAATACTGGCGTACCAAAATCAAGGCAGGATAACAGAGGTAAAATTGACAAAATGCATGCATGCATGCTACTCTATTGCTATGAAAACGACGACCCCTCAGTACACCATCAGGAACATGCCGGCGCCGATCGATAAGTATTTGCGCCGGCTCGCCAAGCAGCGCGGACGGAGTTTGAACCAGGTTATTATTGACGAGCTGTCCGAGCGTGCCGGCGTCACCAAAAACGGTAAAAAGCAAACCCTGCTTGAGTCGCTCGACTGGTTTATTGGCAGCGGTATGGACCAGGATGTGATAGATGCGCTTGAGGAAGAAGACAGAATTCAAAAACAGATAGCCCGCCGCGAACTTGAAGAATGGCAAGAGCGGCACAAAGATGATAATTGACACCAACACCTATACCGCACTCAAACAGGATGACCCGACGGTGCTGGATCTGGTGGAAGAGTCGGAGCATATAAGTTTGCCGCTTCCGGTGGTAGCTGAGCTGCAGTACGGATTCATGAATGGTGCGCGAACTACCCTGAATCGAACGCGACTTGCTGATTTTCTGGCGCAGGAATTCGTGCAGGTACTGCTGCCTACCCTGTCGACCTGTGACACGTACGCTGAACTTCGTCTCTATGCCCAGCAGCGAGGTCGGGCGTTATCGAACAACGACATCTGGATCGCGGCACTAGCCCGCGAAGATGGTGACGCTCTGGTAACGTACGACCGGGATTTTCTGGTATTTCAGGAGCTTTTTGGCGATAAACTCAAAGTTCTGTCTTAGCTTGTAACACCGTACAATGATAGGGTTATGATTCTTAACTTGCGGTTGCAACATTTCCGCTCATATGGCGATGCACGATTTATGTTCGGGCCGGGTGTAAATATCATCGTCGGGCCGAACGGTAGCGGCAAGACGAACCTGCTGGAGGCAATCCTAGTGGCGGCCCGAGGCAGTTCATACCGGGTTGGTGATCTTGACCTACTACAATTCGGGATGCCCTGGTTCCGGCTGGATGCGGACCTTGCGAACGAGGGTGTGCGGACTGTTAAGCTGACGGCTGAACCTCGGCAGATGAAAACCTACGAGCTTAGCGGCAAAACATATCAGCGGCTTACTATGAATCACTTCCTGCCGGCAGTATTGTTTGAGCCGAACCATTTACAGCTGCTGCACGGTGCGCCTTCTGCCCGGCGGGATTATCTGGATGATATATTGGAGCAGACCAATCCGGGTTATGTCAGTGTACGGCGTCATTACCGGCGAGTACTTGCGCAGCGTAACGCGTTGCTTAAGCGGCAATATCTGCCATCGGCGCAGGAGCTGTTCCCGTGGAATCTGCGCCTGAGCGAGCTTGGCGCCACTGTTGCCCGGGCTCGAATGGTGCTTTGCGAGCAACTGAATGAAAAACTATCCGATACGTACGCCGCTGTCTCCGATACGGGTACGAAAGTCGCCATTATCTATAGTTCTAAGTTTCCGGTTGACGGCTATGAAACACACCTCCTGCAAAAACTGGAGAGCTATGCCCATGAGGACGCTTTGCGCGGCTTTACCGCGTACGGCCCGCACCGTGAGGATTTTGTAGTGACTTTTGATGGGCGTACCGCCGACGAGACCGCCAGCCGCGGTGAAACCCGCACAGCCATCCTGGCGCTCAAAATCATTGAGCTGCAGCTGCTCGAAGCGGTACGTGGGCAGACGCCCCTACTCCTGCTTGATGATGTTTTCAGTGAGCTCGACGTCAAACGCCGCGCTGCGCTGACAGGCTTCTTGCAGCGCTATCAGACGTTTCTGACCACTACCGATGCGGATGTGGTGACTAAACAATTATCTGGCCGAAGTACCTCTATAAAGCTGCCCAATTAGGGTGTCGCGGTCAGCGTGCCCGAATCAAATACCTGTTGTCCGGTACCATCAAAGAGGCGCAACTCAATCTGTGTCAATCCGGTATAGGCTAAAGTAGCGCTGTAATTAGTTTTGGCTATAGTAATACTGAATTTCATGACGGTTGTCATGCTGGTACTGTTAGGGTCGGGGGGTGTAGTGATGATAGAAGACTGGGCAATAGTCACGGTGTCAAGGTTTTCTTTGAATTTTAGGATGGCCTGCTGCAGCTCATATTCTTGCGGAGCTGACAGTCCCTGACTGACCAGGGCATCAAAACCCACAAAATTGGTTGTCTGCGAGGGTGACTTATTAGTCTGACCCTTCAGGAGTGCTTGCTGCTGAGAGGTACTCAAAGAGCTCCAACTGATGGTTTGCGGCTGAAATTTGATGATTTCGTTGGCGACGTGGCGGCCGCTGGTATCGGTAATGCTCTTGAGTGTTATAGTGTAATTCTTGCTAGCGTCCAAGCTGCTTACCTGTAGGATGACGGTTTTGCCGCTGGCGCTTAACGAGGTGATGATTGACGGGCTGGAGGTTATCGAGATAGTGCCAGCTTTGATCGGTTTGCTAAAATTGAGTCCAATCGTTCTAGTAAGGATGGTGATTTTGTTGGTTGCCGGGTCGGTGCTGACCAGGCGGAAGCGGAGAGAAGTGCTGACGACGTTAAAAAAGACCCAAAGCACCAGCATCCCAACCAACACAAACACACCTAGCCGTATTTTTTTAAGGCGTTTGTCGTCATCACCGTTGCCGGCGTTGCTTGCTGTTGAGTAGGTATAGCCTGTTGGTTCCATAGTCTCTCCTTAGTTGGGCGTCACATACCCGATTATGCCGTCGTTGTAATAGCCACCTGCGGTCTCGATGGAGACATTTGAACCGCCAGGATACGGGCCGCTTCCTTGATCGCCGCCGATATATATGCTACTACCGGCCGTAGAAGAGATGAAGATATTGGTGTGAACATATGGGTTTTTTTGAGTCGCGTCATAGTGGATAGCTATATCACCAGGTTTCGGTACGTAGTTGCTGCTTTCCGAGTGCCAATGGAAGGAGCCTTCCTGGTTGCCAAGGGCATAGATCCCTGCGACGCCCGGGAGTCGCCAGCCGCCTGATGAGCCGCCGGTAAACGGGTAGCCCGCCTGCTTATATATCCAGCTTACGAAATCGGCGCACCACTCTTCAGCAACCCCATCCGAATATTTTAGATAACCCGTTGCCGAGTAAGCAGGCGTAGGATAACCAGGCTGCGACTCCCAGAGAGCCAACTCCTGCTGCGCGAGGCAGACGACATTCTGGCGAACGGTGCTAAGCGTACCAGTCGAAACGGTGTTAACAGTGCCTGCCTTGTTATCGGCAGGAGTGCTGCCGGTTGTTGGTGCGCATGTGACGGCCGTAGCGCAACCAGTCGCAGTCCCGGAGGTTGTGGCTGTACTGCCGCTGCTAGCATTGCCACCGTATAGCTTTAGAACTTGGTTAGCATAAGCTATACGATTGACCATTATCGGCGTACCGCTGTTTTCAAAGCCGCCGCTGCGTGGTTCTTCGTCGATGGGCGCAACCGGTTGTCCGGCCAGGTTGTCCGGGCCTTCGAATATGTTTGTGGCATCGGCCACATTGGTCGCCGTCTTTAGACTAGTAAGTACACCGCTATACGAAGTAGTCAACTCTTTCCATAGAAAGCCGAGTTGGGTCGCAAAGTCGCTTGGGTCTGTTCCCTGCGCCTTTGCATACGCTACCAGTGCAGCCTGACGGTCTGCGGTAGTCCACTGTGCGATGCCGTAGCCTACTCCCGGCGTCAGGCTGCCTGCCGTGGGATCTAAGTGGTCGCCCGATTCCTGCAAGAGGTTGCCTAGAATGCCAGCCGCCTGTATCCCGGTTAGTCCTCCATTGCTGACGAAGAAGTTAAAGACTTTTTGGATGTTATCGTTGCCGACCAGGGTTGGCAATGTACCGGCGCCAGTGTTACATCCACCATCAGGGATCCAGTCCGTCCACCCGTAATTGATAGCCTGGCAATCCAAGTTTGACATCCCTGTCGGACAGGGTATATTGCCGGCGAATACTCGCCCCGCTCCGCTACTGGTAACTAGAAAAACTATGCTCAGCAGGCATAGAACCGATGACCGGCCTAGCTGCCTGAGGTTCGGGCGATACTTACGGGATCTGCACAAGATTGATATGTTCATGTCAGTTTCCTTCGGTTGCCGAGCCGGATACATCTGCGTTAAGGTCTTCAGGGGGCAGGATACTGGGGTCGAGCAGACCGGTACTATCTACCATAGTTTCGTGGATAAGCATACAGGGGTTGGTCGTGGTGTTTACCGGCTGCTCAGTATTCGAATCCTGTATTACGTTCTGCACTTGCTTGCCGGTTGCCGGGTCTGTGTGGGTGCCGGCTTGCCAGGCGGTAGTGTCGAGCGTATTCGTTGCATCGTCGTACGTCGCCATTGGTCCGTTGACGCAATTGGCGTTCCAGTAGTCGTTCGGATTTGCAAGTGCTTGCTGGTATTGCGGATCATTCTTGGGGTCGGGGTCGTATGCGCTCTGGTCGATACCGAACGGGTCGGCCTGCGCCGACGATGCTGCGAATACGGAATCCTTCGCGAACAGGCTGGAGAATACTGATCCGAGCCTAGTCAGCGGGTTGGTGAATATACTGGAAACACCTTCATTGGTTGCGGTCAGAAGGTCGGTAGGCATGGCCATGGCCATTCGGGAAACGAGTGAGTATGGTGTGTCGGTACTGAACATGCGTGCAAACAGGGGCATGGATTGGAAGTCGGCTTTCTCCTGGGCCAGCTGCTGGTTCTGGATAGTCGCCGCCGTTTGAGGACTGACCTTGCTGCAGCCGAGTACGGCTTGACAGGTCTCATTATTCAGGATGTCGGCACCTGCCGCCGCTACATCCCAGATACGGGCGCCATTAATAATCCCTAACATATTCGGTACAAGGTTCTTGACTGCCCACGTGATGAAGTTTCCAAAGGCGCCAGAGATCGTGTTGAGGGCATCATTGCAGGGCGGCGCGACTTTACAGGCGTCCACCGCCACAGTACCGACGACACCCGTAATACTGGTGAATACGTGGTTAAGCACATTTAGCGCTGGCAGTAGTGGTCCGAGAGGTGTAAATTTCTGTTCGATTGAGTTAGCCTTCGCGAGATCATTGATGATACTGAGGGCGGTGCCTGGGTCTGACAGGTCCTCTTCTTGGCAGATACCTTTGGCACTGGTGCTGCTGGTGGCTATGGTGCCGCCGTTATCACATGGCAGATTACTCTTGGTATTGAGCTGGCCGTTACCAAACCACTCGTTGTACACCGGCGACTCCGTATCGTTATACCCTCCGCTGCTCAGTAGATCAGTGACTGAGCCAAGCTGGGCGATGTCAGTATGGCCGGCTTCCATTTCGCTGACGACACTCATGAGCATGGCAATCGTTGCTACTGCCTGAGCTCTTCGGGCGGTATAGGCAATCGTCTTGTCGATAGCTGGGGCGGTATCGAACGTCTCATCAAGGCTAAGTAGCAAGGATGCCTGGCCGGCAACGGGTACTACTTTGCCGACGGCTTCCCCGGCTGCGATTTCAGAACCGTCGGCGCCGAGTTGGTTGGCGATTTGCTCGACGATGAGCTGCGTGGCATAGCCTGCCAGGCCGTTCTTATTCAGGTCGTTCGCAATCGAGACGAGGTTGGTCAATCTCTCCGAGCCGTACTTGGCGATAACTTCATCCAGCGCCGTTTCAAGTCTGCCATCCAGCTGTGATGTCTCTCTGCCTGAGGGGTCTGGCTGCAGCTTGGTGCTACACTGGTCAGGATTAAGCATACAGGATATCAGTACACCAAAATTGTCGCTGAAAGGTATCAGCACCCGGGTGGTCAGGTACAGCTGGCCGGCCAGTTTCTTAGTCGCCAGCGTTTCAGCAAATTTATCCTGGAAGTCGCAAGCTATGACACACCAGTGTATGCCGCGCTCGGCCAGATAATGAGATCGCTGGTAGCGTTGATACAGCTGCCACCAATCGAGGTCGTCCATGACTGCATGGCGTATCTCTGAGCGTGTTGCTGTGCTGGTACCCGGCAGCTCAAATATACTGACCTTACCGTTCATAACCTCGTCGATATTTAGATCTTCCCCGCCGACGGTTAGGTAGTAATGGCTACCTCGCATGGAAACTATCACGGGGTTGTCGGTCTGGGTGGCGAGCTTGTAGGTCAGCTTGTTTTGATTCCAGGCGGTAAATGTCCGGTGGAAGAAGCCGCTATTCTTGTCGACGATAACGCAATCCGGCTCGATGGTGCTGTGGCAGGAGCGGGTCGTAAGGGCACTCTTTACATCGGTCTTGAAGTATTGATTCTCGACACTCTCGAGCTCGCTCTGCATAGCGCTGTTCGAAGGGGTCTGAAACTTGCCCATCAGGTCTTCCACTACAGTCTTAATATGAAGCGGTATTAGAGATAAAAACGCAAAAATACTCGTGATGATACTGGCGCCTACTGCCGCTCCGATCATGGCGACTCTTCTTTTTAAGCGCGAATCACTGCTGCGTAGCTTTTGGAGAAAGTTATCTTTGGCTTTGCCGTCGGCCCGGTAGCCGGCACCTATCTGATCATCAGGTTTATTTTCTGCATTACTCAGGCTCTCGGCGCTGTCAGTTTTGGGCTTTTGCCGTTCCCCGTCTCGACCGTAGTTGGCTTCGCCGGTTAGGTTGGCAAACTTCTGGTCGTATCCTGCCTGTTCCTCCCTTTCCTTGAGAGCTTGTGAGCCGCTTGTCTGCGCGCTGGGCATGTCAAAATGCTTTTGCAAATCATCTGCGTCAGTATCATGTCTGTGTTCCGAATCCGGCTGTAGGGGTGTGCTGGTTGCCATAGCTACTGCGCAAAGTTATTGGTACTACCCGGGTACAGCTGGTTCTGCAAATCGATAGTACCCTGCGGCTGCGCAAAATCGCCCTGCTGCATGGCCTGCACCTGCTGCGGGTTGGTGGTAATAAGTCCGGTCTCGGTCGGACTGGCGACCACCTGGATATGCACATGGTTCTGGCCGGCGAAGAACAGTCCCTGCCCGACTGGGAACTGGCTGAGGCGCTTTTTTTCTTCGCTCGTCAGCTTGAATACGTCACTTAATATGTCGACCGCTGACGGCGACTGTTTGAGTAAGAACTGCATGCTGGCATTAGCGACGATCGCCCGGCCCATACGGCTGCCCATAAAGTCTTCCACGTCCTGTGTAATGGTCGTAATGCCCAGGTTGTATTTGCGGGCCCGCTTAGCTAAGGAGAACAAGAAGTTCGCGCTGTCTTCGTAGCGCATAAGCTGCCAAGCCTCATCCACGATCAGGATACGGCGCTTCTGGTCGCTCTTGGTCTTGTTCCATATGTAGTTCAGCACGATATACATGGCGACCGGCCGCAATTCGTCCTCGAGGTCGCGGATGTTAAAAACGACCATCGGGTTGTTGATGTCAATGTTGCTCTGCTGACTGAAGATGCCCGCAAACGTGCCGGTGGTGTATTTGCGCAGGCGCTGTGCCAGCTGTGGTCCGGTGCCGCCCATGTGGAGCAATGTGTCGTACAAGTCGGCGATAGTCGGTGGGATGCCGGTGTGTGTCAGCGGATCGTTGGTGATGCCGGCTTTAGCGTAGGTATCGATGAGTGCGGCGTCCAGATCGGCCTCCTCACTGGGGCTTAGTGCCGGCATGAGCGTGGTGTTGCCGCCGATAAGCTGGGCCTGTGCACCGCCCATCATCAGGCGTAGCAGCCCGTGCAGTGTGATGAGGTTGGAGCGCAGTGCGTTGTCGGCTTCCTCAGTGTCGACTACGCGCGGCAGGTCGAACGGATTAATACGGGTAGCACTATTCAGGGAAAGACGCACATACGCTCCGGCTACGGCGTCGCACATCCGTTCGTACTCATTTTCAGGGTCAATGATGAACACCTCTGTGCCGAACATCATGCTACGCAGCGCTTCCAGCTTGACCGTGAACGACTTGCCGGCACCGGACTTGGCGAACACCACGCTGTTGCCGTTTTCGAGGCTGAAGCGGTCAAAGATGACCAGGCCAGAGTTATGCATATTTATGCCATACAATATGCCGTTTTCCTGCGTAAGGTCTGCGGAGGTGAACGGAAAACTGGTGCTGATGGCGCCGGTACTCATGTTGCGGCGGATCTGCAACTGGTCGGTCATTTGCGGCACTACGCTGTTTAGCCCCTGTTCCTGTTGCGATGACGCCGGCTTGCTATAGACCAGCTGCTGTCCGAGCATGCTCTCTACCTTGTGACTGATAAATTCCAGCTCATCAACACTGCCGCCGAAAATAGTAAAGTACAAGCCGAAGCGGAAGAACCGCTCCTCCCCTACCTGCAGTTTGTCGCGCATTTCCTCGGCATCCAGAATAGCGGCCTGTTTTTGCGGATCGCGCACACGGCCCTTTTCGCTGTCAATCTGAATGCCGGCTTCCAGCTGGGTTACCTTTTTACGCAGGTTATCCAACACCACCTGGCTCTCCACCGGGTAGACGTAAATGGCGATGTCGATGACCTCGTCCAGATTGACTAGGCCGCTTAGCCAGCCGGTGTAAATCTGGCGCGGATACCCGTATACGTAGTAGGTACGGGCGTAGCGTGTGCCGATCTGGAAGTAAGTTCCTTGGAATTCGATGCTGCTGGGAGCAATGAAGTCGCGCAGCGCGGTAACGCCCTTCCGAAAAGCCGCCGCAACCTCGGCCTGCTCGCGGGCCTGCTGCGCCTGAGCGGCACTGACAGGGTCGATTTTTTGCCGCCTTGCCATTACTGTAATTCCCTTTGCAGGTGTTCCTGTGGCGCCATCCCCTGGCCTTTCGTAACCACGTCGGCTGTCATGTCGCCGAAGTTCTTGAGCTGCTGCCGTGTCGCCGTATCAGGGTTGTAGGTATCGTAATAGAGCTCGATCAGCTCCTGTGTGTCGAGCGGCAATCCCTGGATGCCGCTCTGCAGTAACCCACCCAGCACCGCCTGCACCCGGTTGCGCAATTCGTCTTTGGCCTTTTGCAGGTCGGCCTCGTTGATAACCACATGGTTCTCGGTGCTATTGAACAGTTGCATGAACCCGGTGAAGAAATTTTTGCTCTGGGTGAGAGCCTTTTGCGGGTCCTGTATGGGGAAATACGGAATCACCACATAGAATTTCTTATCCATCAGGTTCGTCTGCTGGCTCAACTGATCGATGTAGCCGATGTAATCATCCATGAGCAAGGCCAGCAGCATGTTGTCGTGCTCCGTACGGATTTTGTCGAGCTTATCGACATAGGGCTGTAGATCGATGCGCTGACTGCGGATAAAAATCTGGATCGGGAAATACAGCGAGTTCAAGAATCCCTGGTAGGCGTATTCAACCGCCTCTTGCTCCTGTTGGCTCATAAGGTCGAAGTTGATACTTTTTACCATGACCACACTGCGGAAGCTGCCGTCGTTCATGATGACCATACCATCGCGGATCTCGGCAATCTGCAGCGCGTTCTGCGTGCTGTTGGGGTTAGTCTTTTGCGCGATTCTGACCGGCTGTCCGGGTCCGGGGACGCCCGGTATGGGCGCACCGGCGTATGGCGATGGCGTAGGCTGCATCGGCATGGCCTGACCCGGCGTCATTAGGCCGTAGGGTGTGTTCGGGCCTGCGGTGTTATACGTTGGGTTCGGGGATGGGGATTGCGGATACATCGGTTGCGCCGGTGCGGCTGCAGGATACGGTTGTCCCACCCTATAGTTTTGTGTTGGTCCTTGTGCGTTTGGATCCATTGGTCGTTCTTACGCCCACTCCTCGACTGCCTTTAAGTGCGACTACCGTAGCGGAATTACCACTTCACCATCATCACTTCCGACTTGCGCTTGAGCTTGCCGCGCGATGGTGGCCACATCCAGGTCATCGTTGTTTGCCAGATTTATTATAGCAGCCTGGGCATGAGGTGTCACGGACGGCTTCGGGGTAGGAACGGCGGTAGTTGCCTGGCGGGCTTCTTCGGCCAGCTGCTCGGGTGTTTTGAGCGTTTTCATGTGCCCATAGGCTGCGCTCATGCCGGATTTTTGGTTTTCGATTTTGAGCTTTTCAATCAGCGCTTTCTCATCAGCTGTAGGGTCAGCAGCCCGGGTACCCGGAAGCGGCTGCGCTCCGGGGATTGCGGCCGGGTCGCTACCGAATACCGCTTGCGTAGGCGTATTGACGGTAGGCGTGCCGGTCTGCATGAACCAGTTGCCGGCGGGCGGCTGCGGCACGGCTGTCTGGGCCGGCGTGGGCAGGCTGGGGTTCGGCATTTGCAGCTGGGCGATGATTTGCTGTCGGTGGTTTGCGTCGGCGGCGGTTATCATGTTGCCGAACTTGTGGGCGACAGGGTTGGCTGTTTCGTCGAGCATATCGTCGGCAGCGGTGACATCGGCAGCCAGACTAGTGGTTTGCGGCAGTACGCTGGGCTGTGCCAGCCGGTCGGAAATAAGATTGGGCAGCTCGGTTGCTGGGGCTGCCAGATTGACGTTCACGTTTTTGATGGCCCAGCCGCGGCTGTCAATGGTATTAGCCAGGGCACTCAAACGGCTCTGAACTTCGTTTCGGCTGAGACCGTTGGTGAGTCGGCGTTCTGGTACGTGGGGCGCGGTAACGCTGACCAGTTCTTTGGCGCCGCTCTGGTCCCAGATGCGCTTGCGTGGTTTGACCAGGAAACGTATCCGGGCCAGCGCCCAGACTTCGGTCGGCTGATCCTTTCCCCATGGGAATGCAAAAAAGCCGCAAATACCCGCAATAGGCACAAAAACAACGAGCATAAAAGCGGCGCCCTTGCTGGCGGCCAGGAACCCAAGGTAAATGCTCAAGGCCGCAATGCCAGCATATATGAACTGACGGAGTGTCAATGCTCCGACCAGCTTGTCTTCCGCCTCTACGTCCTGAAGTACCTTATATGTAGCCATTTGTTACTTAGTATACCAAAATCGGTACGGCCGGACGTGCTTTACGGCCTAATCCTTAGCTACTAACAGGCTTTCTGCACCTGCCGCTTGCCATTCCTCAATGGTCATCATACGCAGGCCAAGTGTCGTGTAGTTGACTTGGTAGAATCCGAATTCATCAACGGATAGGGCTTCAGGGTGTGTGTTTAAGAGGTCCTGCGCCATAACACCGACGTACGTCTGGTTACTCCATAGGTAACGGAAGCTATAAATAGTGACTCCGTTAGTAATGCCAAGTTGTACTATGTCACGCTTCAGTCTTGCATCAGAGGGGGGTGCACCACCGCCAGGGGCACCACCGCCCCCTCCGGGTGCACCACCTGGCGCGCCACCTGGAATACCACCTCCAGCGGCGGCAGCCTGAGCGGCCCACGTCTTGCGCCTGTCCAAGTACGCCTCGTGTGCCAGGCCGGTGCTAGCTTCCAAATCTGCCTCGTGGTCACGCATCCGTTGGTTTATTCCGTTTCCTGTGACAGATGCTCCATTGAGCTCTGTGGCAAACGCTTCGCGGACATCTGGTGTCATACCGTTTATTACGTCGTGCATCCCGGCGGCATTAGCTACGGCTGTTGCGAACTCAACCTCAGTTCTTGCGTTGCTTGCTTGTCTACGCACCTCCACGGCAAGTTCTCTAGCCTGCTCCTTGCGCATCCTGTGGCTGTTTGCTGCATTAAACCCATTACTAGCACGTTTTAGCAGCTCGTCGTCACTAAGGGTACCGTTGGCAGCGCCAAGTAGGTCGCCAAAACCCGCACTAGATACCAAACTGCCACTCTGCTTTACAAGTGCGGCAGCTTGCGAGTCGGTCATGATATCTTGCGACACAGCATGTCTCATCCATGCGGCGCGCTCAGCGGTTCTATCGGTGGAGGACGCCGAAGCGAGCGCTGCGGTGGCTGCCGTATGCTGCATCTGCTTGGATCCCATAACCGTGCCATAGGCTTGCTCGGTATAGGCTAGCTGGTTTATGGCATCATCGCGTGTTCCCAGGCCGGAGGTCACGTACCTCTGTATGAAGTCATCCTTATTAGTAGCGAACTGAGCAATCTTGTTGGCGTCATCGTTTGCGGCCGCAGCTGGATTGTTTTTGATTGACTCAGCCGCTGCTCCTGCCAGGTGACCAAATTCAGCATTTGCCATCTCACTACGATACCGGGCTGTTCCGTGACCACCCACGCCAACCGATCCTGCTCCCCAAGCGGATAGTCTGTTGAGACCCCGTTGACGCATAGCGTGCCGGCCGGTGCCCAATCTGGTCCTATTAAAGCCTTGCTTGATTGCGCCCACATTGTCTTCGACAGTCTTCTGGCGGGCATTGCGTAAACGGTCGAACCCGCCTTTGCTACGGTCATTCACGAACCCAGATATGGTGCTTATAAAGCCAGTCGCCATCCGAAAAGCCAGGGGAATCAGGAAGAACGGCACAAACCAGGCGACCATGCCGACGATTTGTTGTACCGTATTACCGCTATCGCCTACAGCGGCAAAGACCTGGCCGACGGCAAGAAAGCCGTCAACGATCGGGAACATTAACATTAGACCCCAGAAATTTTCGGATCCTATTTTCGATACTTTTTGGGTGTTGGGCAATACGTAGGCGGCGATAAGCAGTGGTGATAGGATGACGATAAGCGTCACCGCAATCTGGCGGATTATCAAAACCAGCAGTCCGATCAGCAGCGCCAGGAGACCCGTACCTAGAATCGGCAGGACGACGGTAATGAACGGGGTAAAGGCGGCGGCGGCCAGAAACGCGAGCAAACCCCAGTTCACGAAGCCAGCGACCAGCTGGGTATTATTTGGTAAATGACTGAACGGTGCGTAGATAAGCGCCTGCATTGCCCTGCCCAGTTCGTTGAAAAAGTTAATCAGGAAACTAAGGAGGGGCCAGGAAAGCGACATGCCGATGAGAGCTATGAGCAGGCGCGGCAATACCTTGCGGACGGTATACGCATCTAATATCTCAAAACCAAGTGCCTGCGAGATCACCATGATCAGTCCGGCAATGACGATCAGGCTGGTGCCAAGTATGCGAAATGTGTTCCAAGCGTTGTAATAAGCCTGAGAAGTGCTGCACTGGGCAGTGCCATTGTCGCTGGCAGTACAGCCAGTACCGAATAGCTGCCGGGTATTTATAGTGAGCTCTTCGTTGATAAACGTAGTGAGTGCTTCTGCGGATTTTTGCAATATGGTGTTGAGCGGGCACACAGCCCAATCCAAGGCGCCACCACCACAGCCGGTGCTGCCTGTACCCTGGGTACTATTAGGGTCGGCTGCTGGCACGCTGGCGTATTTGCCTGACAATGTTACTGAGTTTGTACTGGTGGGTGAGCAGGCGCTGCTGAATTTTCCCGTCGCGGTCGCTGTATATGTGGTTAGCGTCAACTTACCTGGAGGATTACTTTGGTATGAATCAATCTCTAACGTGTCAACGGCACAACCAGCAGCTTCATTGCCCGGCTGCGCGTTTGTACCGGTTAAGGTCATGTTAGCGCCGTTGATAGTCGGATCGTTGAATGTTTCGCCGTTGCAGGTTACGGTACTTTGATCAACCCAAGCACAGGCGGTTGTGGCAGCGAATACGCTCGGTGCTGCGAATAATGTAAAGGCTGTGACGAATAAACTTGCCATGGCCAAAAATGCCATTGCCGGATAATGCCCACGAAAACGTTTATGCACCATTGTTTTGCTTGAATCTACAGGCATAAGTATAGTCGTTAATGTTCAAAAACCAAACGTCTAGGTCTTGCGGCCCGCCGCACTTACACCTGAGGTACCTTGACCCAGATAAGTCAGTAGCTATATAGTGGAGTAAAATGCGTGCCGTGACACAAAAACTGAGACCTCATTTTGTAGCCTGTCTGACCATACTGTTTGTGCTTGGTGTTGTGTTTGCGCTGGCAGGCCCCCAGCTTCCCCGCGCCGCAGCCGCTACCTGTTCTTCGGATTCCGCCCCAGGCAATGAAGTCCAGTGCTTCAGTTGTCCTAACGGTGGAGCGCAAGTACCTAACGCGACCGATTGTCCCAGCGATGAGTGCCAATCGCTCTCGAACTGTGGTCTTATAAATAACTATGTTAACCCGGGCATTAACCTGCTGGCGGCTTTGGTCGGTGTAGCATCAGTGATATCAATAGTGGTGGCGGGTATACAGTACAGCAGTTCGGGGGGAGAACCGGCCAAAGCCAGTGCCGCGAAAATGCGGATCCGTAATACGATTATCGCGCTGGTGGCGTTTGCGCTTCTTTGGCTAGGGCTCAACTTCCTGATACCAGGTGGTCTAACTTAGCTATAAGGGTTGCTGATGTACTATAATACAGCCTATGAATTCACTGGTTGGCAAGAGCTGCGGAGACAATAAATGCAGCTACTAGCCATGCTACTGCCTGTCTTAGGACAATTCGCTGCCGGTACTGCCGCTTCCTGCTCCAAGTCGTTTTTCGGGCTGAAGACCTGGTTTGCGTACTTCCCTGACAGCTGGTTTGGCCCTATAAGCGGTTCTGACGCCACTGGCTACGGAACTTGTGATATTAATAGTAATTTCCAGTGGCTGAACGGAGGGACTGGCACCGGTGGAGGCAGTGGTATAATCCTGATCGCGCTCGCTATCGCGGATGACCTAATCCGTATAGCCGGACTCGTTGCCGTGGGTTATGTGATATACGGCGGCTTTAAATATATGACGAGCGGCGGGTCGCCCGATGGCACCAAGCAGGCGCAAAATACTATTATCAATGCCCTGATCGGCGTGGTGATAGCCATTTTGGCGGCTTCGATAGTATCGTTCGTGGGAGTTAGTTTGAGTAAATAATATGTTGTTGGTGCATATCTTGTCATTTTTTGGAGCTTTACCTATAGATACCAGTCCTCTGCCCCAACCGTCTAATTCCGGCGGTAATTTTGAGGCAAATGTGCTCAACATCGTTTTTGCGATAGCAGCTTCGATAGCCGTACTTATGGTCGTCATCGGCGGGTTCCGCTATATTGTGGCACAAGGGGATCCGAGTGCGACCGCCTCAGCTAAAAACAGTATCATTTACGCGCTGGTCGGCCTGTTGGTTGTTATGGCGGCCTATGCTATCGTGGCGTTTGTAGTGAACGGAGTCGCCTGATGAAACGGTTGATCTTACTCGCAAGCATGTTTCTTTGTCTACTTTTGCCGTCGGCAGTAGCTGCCGCTGCACCCGATTCGAATCCGCTGCACGCGGCCTGTAATTCGGGTGGTAGTGCCAGCTCGTCTTCCGTGTGTGATGCAAACTCTAACAAGGGTACGGATCCAATTTCCGGGTCGAATGGCGTGCTCGAGAAGGCAGCCATTATACTGGCGAGCCTCGGGGGTGTGACGGCAATCATCATTATAATTATTGCGGCGATCAGCATGGTAACGTCAGGCGGTGATTCCGGCCGGGTGGCCAAGGCGCGCAGCGCTATCATCGGCGCGCTAATCGGCCTACTGCTGATCGGCGCGGCGTTCAGTATCGTAACGTTCGTGGTAAGTAAGGTAGGATAAGTACATGAAACGAATCAAACTTCTCATTTTGGCGGGAATACTGCTATTTAGCTTTGGCAGTGTCGCCTTGCCTGCGGGCGCTGCCGCTTTGCCCATGGAGTTCGCTCGAGCTTTGCCTACGGACAATAATGGTGACGTACCGCAAGCGACCTCTACACCTTCAACGTCATCGACATCATCAACCTCGTCAAAGGCCGTGGTGTGTTCAACGATTTCTGATAACAACAACTGTAGCGGCACGCCGAGCGGCAGCCTGGATCTGAACAAGATTATTACGACAGTTATTAACATCTTGAGTTCCATAGTCGGTGTCGCCGCCGTTATCATGCTCGTTTACGGTGGCTTCCGGTACATTACTGCCGCTGGGGATAGCGGCAAGCTGAACTCGGCGCGCAGCACGATAATCTACGCCTTGGTCGGGGTAGCTATTGCGGCTCTGTCGCAGGGATTGGTTAAGTTTGTACTCAACAAGGCGACACACTAGGGTTAGCGTTATTGCCAAAATGCTACGCTCAGTGGTATAACTTAAAGCATAGATAAACGATAAGGATAAGACATGTTCAAAAACATACGTAATATGATAGTATCGCTGGTCAGTGTGACGACCCTGTTTGTTGTGCCATTGGCGGTGCCGGCGCTGGCTACTGCAGCGACGACGCCCAGCATTCAGAACAGTGTTTGTGGAGGCGCTAACACGCTCCAGATTAACGCAGAAGGAGACGGGAGCTGTCCTGAGACGTCAGGTGGTACTGATACGATCAACAACTTTATCGGTACTATCGTAAACGTGTTTACTGCCATAGTCGGTGTGGTCGCCGTCATTATGATTGTATTTGGCGGTTTCCAGTACATAACCTCCGGCGGCGACAGCGGCAAGATATCGACCGCCAAAAATACCATCATCTACGCCCTTATCGGCCTGATATTCGTTGCGCTGGCTCAAGTCTTTGTCCGGTTCGTACTGAACAAGCTCACTACCACTCAGTAGGCTGGTAGACGAGCAAATTAAAACACCCTCTTTTGGCAGGGTGTTTTAATTTGCTGCGCCGGAATCGCAGACCGTTGAACTCTAGTCCAGCGAGCGGTCCCGCGAACTATACAACCTGAATTTTCTTGACAGTGTCCTGTTTGACCTTGGCGAAACTGATAGTCAGTACACCGTCTTTCAGAACAGCTTCGATGTCTTCTTCTTTGACTGGAACCGGCAGCGCGATGCTACGGCTGAACTCGCCCCAGTAACATTCCTGTACGAAATAATTTTCGACATCATCTTCGGTGCCGGCACTGAGCGTGCCATGGATACTGAGCGTGTTGTCGGCAATGCTGACGTCAAGGTCGCTTTTGTTGACGCCTGCGGTCCGGGCTTTAACGACCAGCTTCTCCTTTGTTTCATAGACGTCGACCGCCAGCTGACCTGGCAGTACCGCCTCTTCTTCATCCCACTCTTCGCTCGCGGGCATAGCACCCGCCGAGTTGTCTGCTTGCTGCGTGTCATCGGTTGTAGACACGGGATCGTCGTCACCAAGAAACGCAGCGGTTAATTCATCTTCTTCCAATAATAAATCGTCGTCGCGGTTTCGTCTCGCCATAACAGGTTGCTACCCTCCGCCCTTAATGTTGGGGCTTACACATTATTCTTGCCTTTTTGTGTTAAAGTCAGTATAGCTTAGTGAGACAACAGGGTGCAAGGCGGGATGCACATATTTACAACGGAAAAATTACAACACGAGCCGTATCGAAGCCGCTGCGCGTCTGTTCGCACCTTATGAGTGCCTGGGCTGCTGGCTGGAGGATGATCGACTGCTCTGCGCTGGCTGTGCTAAGACTTTGCCCCGGATTCCATCCGGTGCGTACAGGAATGATACGCAGTCGGCGGGTGGTGCTGGTGGGTGACGTACTGATTACAGGGGCGACGCTGGAGATGGCAGTGCGGACGCTAAAACAGGGCGGCACTGGCGCGCATTAGCGCCGTGGTGTTTGCACAGGGGTAGCGGCTTCAGTCGGGCGCAGTACCAGACATGTATACTACGATTATGCAGTCCCGGACACCAACCCGCTTGACCCCGATCGGACTCTGGCGGAGCCGGTTTTACAGATGGAATTTTTGCGCGTTCGTAATTTTCAGTCTGTTATTCTACGGCTGGATGGGTCTCGGAAGTCACTGGATCCCCTTTGATACGTTTGATTACACGCATAACGCGCAGCACTATGTGGCCGATGAGCGGCTCAAAGACCCTGGTGCGTTCAATTTGCAGCAGGCTATCGGGCCGTATGACGGGCAATGGTATCTGATAATCGCGGCACATAGCTACACTTCCTACCACTTCTCGATGAGTTACGCGTTCGCTCCCCTGCTACCCCTGCTGATCGCCATGGTCGATCTGGTTCTGCATAACGTAGTGCTCAGTGCTTTTGTGGCGGCGCAGCTGATACTGCTGGCGATATTCTGGCTTGTATACTGGCTGGTTGTCCGCTGGTATGATGAGCATCTGGCGGCAAAAACGGCCTGGCTGCTTCTGCTGTATCCTTTCAGTATCTTTTATCGGAGTTATTTCAGTGAGGGATTATTTCTGCTGCTATTGGTGGCATGTATGGATGCGATGCGGCTGCGCCGCTGGCTGGCAATAGCTCTTGCGGTTGGTGGGCTGATAGTCACCCGGTTTGCCGGTATCGCGGCGGAGCTGGTCCTGGCTGGACAATTATGGCTTCACAACCCTGTCCGACTGACCCGTCGCTGGGCATGGGTGGGGCTGAGCCTGGTGCCACTGGCAGTGTTTGCAGTGTACTGCTGGGTTCGTTCAGGAGATCCGCTAATGTTTATGGCAGCACAGGGCAAATGGTTCAAACCACACAGCTTGCTTCCTGGCTCTGCACTGCTCTGGTCGGTTCTGCATTTCTGGTCGCTGCCGTGGCATTCGTTCCATGCTTCCAAGCTGGATGTGCTTTCTACGCTCGGGGCTGGCTTGTTGCTCTACTTTGCGCGGCATTGGCTGCCCCGGGTGTGGTGGTGGCTGGCGCTTCTGTTGTGGCTGATCCCGGTGTTTACCACCGATACTATGTCGGCCTCGCGCTTCCAGATCGTGAATCTGCCGCTGTTTCTATACGCGGCGCACCGGTTGCGCGGCTGGCAATACGCCGCTGTGCTGATGGGTTGTACACTTGGTCTTTTGCTGGTGTCACTACGGTTTGTGGATTGGCACTGGGTAGGGTGATTCACGAAGAGATGTCTCTCTCCGCCAAACAAAAAGACCCGCAAACTCGGGTCTTTTTGTTTGGCGGAGAGAGAGGGATTCGAACCCTCGCTGGAGCTCGCGCCCCACTAACGATTTAGCAAACCGTCCCCTTCAGCCACTTGGGTACCTCTCCAGGGCTGGCTGGAGACACCCGCAAGCGGGTTTCTCCACGCACGGACAAATGGAATACATGTTGCCCGGCTCTCTTCCCGGTCGGTTTTGACTGGGAATTTCTCTTGAAAACTCAAATCTCTCAAGAGGGCTGCGGATAAATTCTGCAACGCTTGGGGTAGTTTAGCAAATCAGAGCAGTTATTGCTAGATACCCGCCGCCGTAAATCACGGGTTACAATGAGTGGCAGTGATCAAAAAGCTGTTTTCGGCGTATCGGCTATGCAGAACGGTACTGACAGCGCATCCGCGCCTGGTACTGGTACTTAATCTGGCGGTCTTGTTCGTACTATTCGATCTGGTTAGCTTACGTAGGCTCGACATGGACTTTGGCTGGCACCTGCAAACCGGCAACTATATCCGTACCCACGGCATCCCGGTTCATGATATCTTTACCTACACCGCCCAGCAATTTCCCTGGATCGACCACGAGTGGGGCAATGATGTTATTGTGTCGTGGCTGTACGGCTTGGGTGGATACCCGCTGCTGGCGGCACTATATGCCATGCTCTGGAGCGCGGGGTTGGTCATTGCGGGCGTGCGGGTGCGTCTGAGTGTCCTGCTGTTGGCGGCGTTTGCCCTGTTCCCGTATGCCGGTATCCGGCCGATTGCCTGGACGGTTTTTTTCCTGGCCGTTGCCCTGCGACTGCTCCGCTCCAAACAACAGCGGATAGTATGGCTGCTACCGCTGTTGTTTATACCGTGGGCGAATTTGCACGCGGGCTTCGTGAGCGCCCTGGCATTAATCGCGTATATCGGCTGGTATGAGCGCCGACCGGCATTGTTCGGAGTTTGCGTCCTTTCGGCGCTGGCGACACTCATCAACGCCTATGGTCCGCGGCTGTACGTGGAAATAGCTCGGACGCTGTTCGACCCGGCGTTACATTCCCAGGTTGGCGAGTGGCGTTCATTTTACTTCAAGCTCAGCGGCTTGCTGTTTATTGCCATGTGGGGTGCCGGCGGTATCCTCATGGAAAAGCGGACGTTTAAAGCCTGGCTGCGTCCCAGCGTTCCCTTGTTGCTTGCGGCGATGTCGGCTACGCGCAACATGCCGCTGTTCGTGGTGGTGAGCGTGCGGGAACTCGGCGGGTACGCTGACGGGGCGCTGGCGATGGTGCGCGCTGGTGGACCGGTGCCGTATCTCCGGCAGATCAAAGCCGGTACCACACTGGTTGCGTACGGCGTGCTGGTGTATCTGGTATGGCAAACCTTCTGGCCATTGAACGCCAGCCGGCTAGCGGACTACCCACAGGCAGCCGTAGCATATCTACAAACCAATGGCTGTGAAGGCGGCAACGTCTTCAATGACTATAACTACGGGGGCTATCTAACATGGAAATTGCCAGGTCAGCTGGTCTATATCGATGGCCGCATGCCTAGCTGGAAGGCACCGGACGGCCAGAAGTACATGACTAAATATTATAATCTGTTGAGTCACCCCGCAGGCTACCAGAAGCCATTCGTGCGCTACAACATCCGCTGTGCGCTGCTCCAGCACAACCAACTGGATGCAGGCTTGACCAGCCGCCTTCTACAGGGGCAATGGCGTCCCGTCGCAGACAACAAAACGTATATTTTGCTGCTGGCGCCAACCAGCAAATAACTTCAAAAACAATTGTGGCGGAAGGGGTGGGATTTGAACCCACGGTACCGTTGCCGGCACGACGGTTTTCAAGACCGTTTCCTTAAACCACTCGGACACCCTTCCTTGTGTGAACCTTGGCATACAGTAAGGAACCTGTAACAGGGGTGATTATAGCAACTTTTGGACGTCAGTACAAAACATCGCCGTTCCGGCGGCAAGTCTGTAGTACAATACGCTTATGGACACGCAACCGGGGCAGGTCTTAATTCCGCATGACAATGACGCGCAGCCATCGCAGAGCACGCCGCAATCATCCGTCCAGTCACAGCCAGCGGTGTCAGCTGATCAGCCACAGCCGGCCGCAGCGGCCGCGACCCCGACACAAGACACAACTACTGCAGATGCAAGCGATACGCCTGCTAATGCGTCTGACCACTCTTTGTACAATTCCGGCTCCACTGCGCCGGATACTGACTGGCAATATGCCCAGGATGCTGACTCTGGCTTGTCTACGCATCACAGCTCCCTTCCCGATGACGTGACGTGGAGCGCAGCTGAGTTTCTAGAACACCAAAAGGGCGCCCGCTGGTATGGCCTGTTGTTCCTGGCCGGGCTGGTGCTAGCTGGCCTTGATTTTCTGGTGCTGCACGACATTATTTCCACCGCGGTTATCATTTTTGTCACGATCATGTTTGCGGCGTACGCTGGCCATAAACCGCGCACGCAGCAGTACCACCTCAGTCCGCAGGGTTTGCAAATTGGCGAAAAGCTCTACGTTTTCCAAAGCTTCAAGAATTTTTCCGTGGCCGAAGAGGGTGCGCACATCAGCATCGTGTTTATGCCCCTGCAGCGGTTTATGCCTTTGCTTACCGTGTACCTCACGCCCGATATCGAGGACCGGGTCGTGGACTATTTGAGTAATTTTCTGCCACTGGAGCAGCATCGGCCGGATGTGCTCGATGGCCTGCTCAGGCGTATCAAATTCTAAAATACTGACCTATGCCGCTACTGCGTAACAAACACCATAACCGCGATCAGGTGTGGCATGTGGAGCTTATCGTGCTGGCGGTCATTGTATTGCAGCTGGTACTGCCCGATCATTTTGTGTTCGGTGGCCGCTGGCTGCTGCCTGCATTGGAGGTGCTGCTGGCCTTGCTGCTGCTGGCAACGACGCCACAAGAAAAGGTGTTCCGGTCGCTCAAACGTCGGATTAACGTTGTGCTGCTGCTGGCGGCAATTGCCCTGGGTAATGTCTATGCGCTCACAAGGGTCGCCGGGCAGCTCTTACAACAGGGTCGCATCAGCAATGGACGCGAACTTATCCTCACCGCAGTTAATATTTATCTTACGAATATCATCGTATTCGCGCTGCTGTATTGGGAAATGGACGCTGGCGGACCCGGTCACCGGCGGGCGGCTGGTGATGCGGAGCGTGACTTCCTGTTTCCGCAGAGCAGCATCTCAGGCTTGCAGAGCTGGCATCCCACTTCTATCGATTATCTGTATGTCTCGAGTACTAACGCGACCGCTTTCAGCCCCACGGACACTCTCCCCTTGAGTCGCCGGGCAAAAATGCTGATGCTGGGGCAATCCGTTATCTCTCTGACAGTCGTGGCACTGGTGGCCGCGCGGGCGGTCAACATCCTCAATTAGTTCGCTGCGTCTATACCGCTATTTTGCATATTCGCCAAAAGTGCACTATTATATAATAAGTTAAGCCCGATGTGACCCAGGAGGTTTTATTTGTTATGTATGAGAATGAAGAACCAGTATTTCGCCGGATAGTGTGGATCGTGCTGTGGTTTGTCATTATCGTGGCAGTCGCCTGGGCCGTGGTCTGGGTAGTGTTTTTCCGCAAAGACAATACAACTCACCATACCAACGATCTTAATAGTAAGGCTTCGCAGTCGCAGCCTTCGCAAACTCCCAAGCACTCCTCTGGGAGTACTAGTGGCCAATCTGCAAACAACACAAACAGCTCGAAGAGCTCAAACGGTACCAGCACCAGCGGGAGCGGCACCAGCAATTCCAGTGACGGCACGGCATCCACTACGCCTGCAGCAGGTACCGGCACAACGTCAACAACAAGCAGTGGCTCCAGTAATTCATCCTCGTCCACGCAGACACCACCTGCACTAGCGAACACGGGTGCCGGCGACGTGCTGATCCCGTTTGCCGCGGCCACCATGGTCGGCAGCATGGTCTACTACGTCCGACTGGGCAAAAAGTTGGCTCGCTCCGGCGACAACTAACCCGAAACTGCTATACTTGAACAAAGCAATGAATACACCAAGTGGTCCTGTCCTCTCGGTTGTGGTACCCGCGTACAATGAAGCGGCCAGTCTGCCTCATTTGTATGCATCACTCACACCGATCCTGGAAAGCCTGAAACTGTCCTACGAGATCATATTTGTGAATGACGGTAGTGTTGACGATACCGCCAGAGTGCTGGCCGGTCTACACCAAACCGATAGCTCGGTACGCGTACTGAGTCTCACTCGTAACTTCGGTAAAGAACTGGCTGTGACGGCCGGGCTGCACCGGGCGCACGGCCAGGCTGTGCTGATGATTGACGCCGACGGCCAGCATCCGGTAAAACTTATTCCTGAATTTGTGGCTCGCTGGCGGCAAGGCGCAAAAGTGGTGGTGGGGCGGCGCGCCAATCGCCACGCCGGATTCTGGAAGCAGCTGAGCGCCAATCTTTTTTATGGTTTGTTTCGGCGAGTCACGGGCGCGTCAGTCGAGCTGGAAGCTAGCGACTTTCGTTTGATCGACCGTGCGGTCCAACAGGATTTTTGCCGCCTGACCGAGCATCGGCGCATCAGTCGCGGCCTGATAGACTGGCTAGGCTACAATCAAGAGTATATTGGTTATACCGAAGCTCCCCGTCACGCCGGCCAGCCTACCTACTCCTACCGCAAGCTGTTCAGCCTGGCAATCGACAGCGCTATCTCGCTTAGCATTTCACCGCTATACATAACGGCGTATATCGGTGTAGTCGTTTTACCGCTGGCGACCCTGCTGGGTCTGGGCATGCTGGTTGACTGGGTGCTGCGCGACCCACTGCACCTACATGCTACGGGCAGCGCGTATTTGATCGTGATGGTTTTGTGGCTGATTGGGATACTACTGGTATCACAGGGCATTATCGGGTTATATTTATCACACATACATACCGAAACGCAGAATCGCCCGCTCTATGTCGTGGACGAAGCAAATTCTAGAGGCTGGTCGTGAAAAATATACGTGAACTACTCCAAAAACCCGGTTACCGCTACCTGATTGTCGGCGGCAGTGTATATCTGTTCGAGCTGGCCGTCATCGTGGATGTGCAGTCTTTGGGTGCCAGCGCCGTGTGGGCGGTCGCGGTTGCGTATTGCTTGGGTACGACCCTATCCTTTTTTATGCAAAAGCTGGTGACTTTCGGTGATAAGCGCATGCATCACAAAGTACTGATCCCGCAAATGATTGCCACTGCCCTGCTCATTGTCTGGAATCTGGCGTTCTCGGTAGTAGTTACTAAATTGCTGCAGCACCACCTGCCCGCAGTGGTTACGCGAACTATTGCCCTGGCGATTACCACCATCTGGAATTTTTATCTGTATAAGACCCGTATTTTCAAAACCGGTGCTGAGGAACTGCTAGGTTGATTACATCCCCCGAAGAACCAATCCCGGCGGCGTTGCTGGGAAGAAAACTGTGGCGTGGTACGCAGAAAGTGTTGGTACGCGCGGCACATTTCCGGGAGTTTCGTGTGGCGTATGCCATGTTTGCCGTGCTGGTGCTGCTGGCTACAACCGTGCTGTGGGCGCTGCTGGGCGCGCGCCTGCAGTCACATAATGCCGACCAGCTGTCCGACCCGTACCTACTATCCAATCTAAAAACGTTTCACGGCGCAGCCTTTCCGGGTGCGCACACCATGTTGCTCAAATGGCCGGTTTTCTGGCTGATCGGCGTGTTTGGCGTGACCTCATTCCATCTGTTGGTGGCCACGGTGATGGTCGTCATCGTGACGATAGCCACATTAGTAGTCGTACTCTATAAAATTGATCGGCGGCCGCTGACGTTTGGTACGATCTGCCTGGGGTTGAGCCTGGCTCTACTGCTTGTACCAGCGCAGCCATACGCCGGCGGTCTGCTGCCGGTGAATATGGCGATGCTTACCACCCGCAACCTTGAGTATGCGGTGTATCTGGCGGCTTTAGTGATGTTTGCTCGCGCTCAGCGTCTGCGGACGTGGAGTTTTGTGGCTGCCACGGCGTTGCTGACCGTGCTGGTTGCCAGCGACAAACTGTTTTTGAGCCTGTCTTTGGGTGGCGCGCTGCTCGCCCTGCTAATGTACGCTGGCCTGCGGGCCTGGAAATTCGCGACATTCGCGGTGTATTGGTTGATTGGTAGCCTGGTGGCCGCCGCCGGTGCCGCCGTTATCCTAGCCAGTCTATCGGCCACGCACATTACTCACATCGTCAACAGTAACTCTGCTTCCCCCTACAGTCTGGTTTCGGGAGCGCAGAATATAGCACTTGGCATTGCCTACAGCATCCTCGGCTTATTCACTAACGCGGGCGCTAATCCGGTGTACGATAACCTGGTATTGCGTCAACTACCGCACAACCTGGAGCGCCGGCTGTGGAGTTTGAGCGGCCCGGCTTACGTTGTGGCTGCCGTGACTTTGCTCTACGCCGTGCTGCTGGCGTGGCGTATCGCCTGGCGGCGACCGCAAAAGAAGCCGCGTGTGACACCATCTGTTGCTAGTCTGCTGGCGTTGGGACTCATTTGGTCAACGGTTGCAGCTTACGGCGTCTTTATAGTAACCAATCACTACTACGCCGTTGATGCACGCTATCTTACTGTCGGTCTGTTTGCGCTCGCTGTTGGCGTCAGTGTGGAGCTGCGCCGCTGTTTGGTGGAACGGCCGGTTGTCCTGCTGTCAATCGGTTGTGTGCTGGCAACCGCTATCGTGATCGCGGCAGCTACCTCCATACGTATTTCCGATCATCAGACTGCGGCGCTCAGCAGTATCGATAAGCGTAACACCCATGTCGCGACCGTCTTGCGGCAGCACAAAGTCAAGTTGCTCGTGGGTGATTACTGGCGCGTGCTGCCGATAAAACTGGCCATGCGCGGTAGCATGAATGTCATGCCGCTCACCACTTGTACGCAACCACAGACGGTGTTGACGAGCACGGACTGGCAGCCAGACTTGCGCAGGACGAACTTTGCTTATCTTCTGACGTTGAGTGGCAGTCTTACCACGTTCCCTAATTGTACGGTCGATCAGGTGGTAGCGGCGTACGGCCGACCTAACGCTACGCAGCTTATTGCCGGTAAGCTCGGCAACCCGTCTGAAATGATCCTGTTCTATGACCGCGGCAGTCACCCTGATCCGTTGCCGCCGCCGGTCCATACGGTACAAGCCTCAACCGTGCTGCCTATCCCACTTGACCAGCTACCCAATGCTAACTGCCTGGGCCGTCCGACAGTCATGAACGTGGTGGCGCACCAGGACGACGATCTACTGTTTTTAAATCCTGACTTGCAGCATGAAATTCAGGCTGGCGATTGTGTCCACACAGTCTTTTTAACGGCTGGCAATGACGGCCAGGGACGCCCGTACTGGTTGAGCCGCCAACTTGGCGCTGAAGCCGCCTACAACACTATGATCGGTACCCGGAGCGTCTGGGTGCAGCGTACGGTCAAACTTACCGATAACGAGTACATCACCGTAGCAAATCCGAGCGGTAATCAGAGGGTCTCACTAATATTTATGAATTTGCCCGACGGTTATATTGATGGCCGGGGGTTCCCGATGTCCGACTACAAAAGTCTCGCCAAACTACAAAGCGGAGCCATTGCCAGCATACAAACAGTCGACGGTCAGTCGTCGTATACGGCGACCCAGCTGGTCAAGGCGCTCGTGCAGCTTATGGAGCTCTATCGGCCGTCTGAAATCCACACCCAGGCCGATCTGACTGGCGTGCCGGACCCCGACCACTCCGACCATACCACCACCAGCAAGTTCACTCTAGCTGCCGCCACCGCGTATGACCAGGAGGAGTTCCTCGGGCAGGTCGTCACACCGCTCAAGCGCTACATAGGCTATCCGATCCAGGCGTATCCGGCAAACGTGTCCGGTGCCGATCTGGCCGAAAAGCGGGCCGCCTTTTTCGCATATGGCCAGTTCGATGGCGGCGTATGTACCACGGTGGCAGCGTGCCAAACCACGACCTATGGGTTGTATCTCGAACGTCAATACACCCGGTAGTCTAACCAGCTAATTGTAGAGCTGACTGTGGGTAGCGCAGTACCACACTACCGTCGTCCAGATGGTCAACGGATGTAGGCATGCCAAACTGGCCCTGGACCGATACGGGGGTACAAATGTTGGGCGTATTACTGATAGCCGCGTTGTCGAATACGATGGCAGCAGTTGCCCGTGCGTCTGCCGCATCAGCAGAAAAGGCCTGATCCATCGAAAAGTAAGTCCGTACCAGCCGGCCATTTAAGCAGCCCATAGGCAAGGCTTTGTCGGCCGACAGTCTCTGGTAATACTGAATTGCCATCCCCGTGTCCAGGCTGGCGTATACATGTGTGGCCGGATGCTTTTGAATGTAGCGGTAGGTACTGGCGATATGTTCGTCTGCCGGAAACGTAGTGTCCCAGTGCGTGTCCAGCGTGCCAGCAAGGGTTACGGTATTTAACATGAGAGCGGCGACTACTGCTATCGCTGCAGGTCTGACGGCGGCCTTTGGTACGCGTAGGGCGCTGAGGACAAGCGCTAGAGCCGGCACAGTCATAATAAGATAACGCGATGTTGCTGCCCCCTGCACTGCCTGTCCGCTGACAATGTAAACCAATAGGTTTATGACCCAGATAAAGCCCGCCATAAGCAATAACTTGTGCGGTAGCCATTTGCGAATGCCGGCATATACAAGCGCCAGAACGCCACATGCTAACAACGTAAGGTTCGCGGCTTCGCGCAACCGCCCTGCGTCGGCCGCCCCGGCCAGCAGGCTGAGCGTTGCTTTCGCTGCACCGACTATGCTCTGTTCCAGCCATGCCGCCGACAAGTGTGGTATGGGTGCGGCCCCAGTTGCGGTAAACGTCAGGTGCAGCCAGCTACCGGTGGCCGCAAACAGCAGTCGTGAAGTAACCCACGCCAAGGCGATCAGCCCACATAGTATGGCAGTGCCACGCCTGTCTGTCTTGCGTGCCAACGCCAAGCTGCCAGCGTATAATATGAGCGGTATTCCCGTCATATAGACCTGCAGCGGATCTCCAAAGAACAGCAAACCGCCAAAAGCCGCGATGCCGATGGCAAGCTTGCGGCTGGGCCGCTCTACGTAGCGTATGCCGATCAGTAAAAGCAGCACGCCGCCAGCTACTTCTAGGTTGCGTGAATTGGCAAACTCTATCCAAAACACCGACCCGGCAATCACGCTTAACCACAGCAACGTCGCATAAAACATCCAGCCGATCCGCACACCGTACTGCCGCAGCAGCCGCTCCAGCAACAACCCGATGCACACGAAGGTAGCGATATTTATGGCGAGGGTTAGCAGTAGCAACTTAAGCCGGGGCGACCCCGGTAATACGTCAAGCGGCGTGTACAAAAGCAACATCTTTGGCACGTACGCCGTCTGTCCCATATGGGCCGTACTTATGCTGTTATGCAACCATTGGTGCGCAATCACCTGCTGGCTTACCAGATCAAAAATCGTCCGTTGCGTAAAAAACCGCAGTAGTGTCCAAATGCTCACCAGGCCTACGCCCAACGTATATACTATGACACGCTCTTTCGCGCGCCACCACTCAATTTTGCCCAGCTGCATACACCTCATTATATAAGACCTGACGACCTCTGGCATTTTATGTAGCTATATGCTAAAATTACCCCTGTTGTTCGCAACGGTTTAGCACCTGTAGCTCAGCTGGATAGAGCGTTGGCTTGCGGAGCCAAAGGTCGTAGGTTCGAATCCTGCCAGGTGTACCAATTGACGATCTCCAAACTCATAACAGAGGTTCAACCTACCTCTGTTTTTCATTTTTAGAAATCGCAGTTTTGATTAACAGTTTAGCGCAGGTTTGGATTCTTGTTTGCTGTTATTATTGTCGTATGAAATTATTGAAACCAACTATCACCATTTGTTCCAGTGCCGCGTTTTATAAACAAGCCATTGATATACAGGAGCAGCTTTCTACGTTAGGTTGTGAGGTTATCGTACCTATTACCGCAACTCGTATGAAGGAGTCGGGCGACTTTGACGTTAGCCACTATAAGACGTGGTTTGCTGACGCTAATGACTATCACAAAAAGGCACAGCTTATGCGCACTCACTTTGCAGAGGTTGAAAAAGCTGATGCTATTCTTGTTTTGAACTATGAGAAGCACGGTGTCCAAAACTATATTGGCGGCAATGTGCTTATGGAAATGTCTCTGGCGTTTTGGCTTAACAAGCCTATATTTATCATAAACGAGATACCTGATGAGTCCGCGTTTGAAGAGGAAATTAGGGGCATGGAACCTATTCTGCTACACGGTGACGCAGGTGCCCTACCACAACTGTATAAGGAACAAGTGAATGGCTGAGTACGACTTCTTCATTGCAGGCCGTTGGCGCAACAAAGATACTATCAAGCCAGTGTTAGACACGGTACGAGAAAGCGGCAAGACGACCCTATGATACGCAAAATCTTCCCCGATATTGAAGCACTAAGACTGGCAGGATAATTAGTATGGACGAGTTATGGCAACTCTACGATGAGCAAGGTACCACCCTCAGTGGCAAGGGTGAAACCAAAGATGAGGTATTTAGCAAAGGTTTACTACACGGCGCGGCTCATGTCTGGATTTGGCGATTAAAAGACGGTACTACCGAAGTTATGCTTCAAAAACGTGCACTCAATAAGCGCACATGGCCTAATCGCTACGATATATCGGCGGCAGGCCATATTGACCTAGATGAAACACCTTTAGACGCGGCGCTGCGTGAGGCAAAGGAAGAGATCAGCCTTAATTTCGCCAGAGACGATTTGAGGCTCTTTGGCGTGCACCGTGCTCACCTCAAAACGGAGAACGGAGTGGTAGAGAATGAGTTTCAGTGGCTATACAGTTTAGAGCTTGCTGGCGATACAAACTTTAGCCTACAGGCCGCAGAGGTAGAGTCACTTGTGTGGCTCCCTATTGACCAGTTTAAAGCTGAGTGTGTGAGCGACCAGTATGTGCCGCACACTAGCCTTTACTACGATACGGTCATTGCGGCTATTGAATACGATACAAACGTTGCCTAAAGGCCAGTTCACCTTGTAACAATAGGGTTCTACCTCGTTTACTACGGTGTATCATTCCGATCTTATAGCCGCTTCGCTGGCTTTTCCTCTCTGCTGAGGCAAAGTTTAGTGTGCTCATAGCATAGCGGGCCGCAAGGTCTGGATATGGACATGGGTGGTCTTTGTGATTATCGGGTTCGTGAGCGCTGCAATATTCGAAAAATTACAGAAGTCGCCACGCTAACATGGCGTGTGGCATTATATACGCCACTTTTAAAAAGAGATTGTTCCAATAACGTGTTACGCGCATATGGGTGAGCGTCGGCTCTGCGGTAAATAGCGCCTGTATGCTTAAGAATCACCGAGCTCCTTAACCAAGTAGTCCATCTTTTTTCGTACTGGCTTGCCATATGTACCGTCTGGACTACGCTCAAACTGTGGTGTCTCTCGCCTAAGCCCCGTGTCGACAAATCCATCACTTGTATAAAGGGCTCTTGCCACAGTGTTGCCAACCGCGACAGACAGAAAAACTTTACGATACCCGCGGCTGACAGCCTCTGTCTCAACTGCTTGAAGTAACGCACGGGCGATACCACGCCGACGATGGCCTTCCGGCACTTCCATAAACGCAATGTTTGCTGCGGTATTACCTTTACCTAAACCAAGCGCTGCACGTGTTTCTGGGTTGGTAGTACCTGCCCAATTGACACCAACTTGCCCTCTGGCCTTCCCCTCTCCAGATTCAGCGACAAAGAAGTCAATGTCTCCCCCTATGGCCTCATGCAATCCTTTGGCAATATCAGGATGAACCGTTACTATCCCTGTAGCGAGGTCAGCCTCCAAAGAATCAGGAGTTACGGATCGGATCGTAGGAAATGGTTCAGGTGTGCTCACCAGCTGGAGTATAACATAGCTGCACTTGCGCTAGACTTCTCAGATGCCCCAGTTATTTGTGATGGGTACGCTGATGGCTCAAGGAATGCTGGCACTGCCTGGATGACAGCCGCTGTTATACATGAACACCTTGGATACGGCTCGGCACTATCACTTTTATAAAATAAGAACCGTATCTTAACTCGTGAATAACTGGACATCGACGGGTAATTCAAAGTACTATACCCATAAGTACTTTGATGACAACTTATCTAAGAAGCTATGCACAAACGTCTGTTATTCGAAAAAGCCCGTACTGTTCCCGCTGGTATTAAGACTGCTCTGAAACGTAAAACCGGAGCCGCGAATGCTGCCCAACGGGCCGGTTTTCTGATCGTATTTGCCGCTATCGGTGCCATACTGCTATTCGGAGCGCATGCGGCCACCGGGACGAACACTTTCAGTGTGTCGCCGCAAAATGGTACGCTGACCGGCGGCGCTTCGATTGTGACCGACTCTACGGCGATTAGTGGCCAGGCAATCCAGTTTAGTAGTGGGAGTAGTAGCGGCGGCGGAGGCGGCGGCACTACTCCTCCTAGTGATCCCGGCCGCTTCGGCATATCCCTAGGCGGCGGTTGGCAGGGTTACAGTACCACTCAGCTGAACACGTACTTTGCCGACATGCAATCAATGGGCGTCCAATGGGTACGCTTTGACATAAACTGGGTACAGGTTCAGCCGTCCAGTGGCGGCTCATACAACTGGTCAGCCTTTGACAACGTAGCCAAAGCCGCCACGGCACACAACCTGAAAGTCTTGGCAATACTGGACCAGGCACCGACATGGGCCCAGTCGTCATCCTGTGCTGGCCAGGCATGGTGTCCGCCAAACGGCACCAGCAACTACGCAGCCTTTGCATCTGCTGCAGCTACCCACTACGCACCGCTCGGTGTGACCACTTTTGAGATCTGGAACGAAGAGAACCAAAACGGCTTCTGGATCAACCCTAATGCCGCAAACTACACCGCACTGCTGAAGGCTGCCTACACCGCAATACATAATGCTGAGCCTGGAGACTTCGTCGTATCGGGCGGCGTGTCACCGGGTGCCACCCCCATCATCCAACCGAATACTTTCGTGCAGCAAATGTATGCTGACGGCGCCAAGGGCTACTTTGACGCACTGGGCATTCACCCGTACTGTTTCTCTGATCCATCGGTTTGCGCTACATCCAATAGTAGTAACACGGACGTCTGGGGACAGATGGCGTATGGGCCGAACAACATCAAGGGCATCATGCAAGCCAACGGCGATGGCGCAAAGCAGATATGGATGACCGAGTTTGGTGACGACAACAGCGCATCTGAAGCCGCACAAGAAATGAAGAGTGCTTTTACCCTCACCAATGGTCAAGCCTGGGCCGGCCCTATCTTCTGGTACGACTACATCGGCGACGGCAGCTTCGGACTGCTTAACTCGAACGGCAGCCAAACGGCGGCATATCAGGAGTACAAGGCGCTGACGGGGAAATAGCTCTTCCCTGCCCTGGCGCTCAAGGTGTCGTAAAGCTGGAATAAAATACCTCTAGGCTTAGCCAGAGGTATTTTATTTTGGTGCAGCATAAAGGACGATCATCGAACTTTATTCGATCTGGAAGGTGTTAATGTTGTAAATCTGTATGCGGAAGACAATGACAATGGATATGCTTAAATCACTTAACCGCCTGGCTTATTTGAGCGGTAAGGTCTTAATAACAAGTTTAGCGACTTCCTCAGGGCTTCCCTCTGCGTCGACAGCAACACCACCCATATCGAACCATTTCTGCTCAAGCTCATGTTTCCAGCTGAGTATCCAATCTCTATTATCCTGGGTACTCCCAAATTCACCTGGGGCACGAGTAGAGAGGCGACGCGTTGTAGTCTCATCGGAAACAGTTAACACAATAACTGCGTCGAAGATATTCCAAACATCCTCGGTATTGGCCATACCACCGCAGTACAGAGTTAGTTCGGCGGTCTCTGAATCTACAATTTTCTGGAGCTTGGCTCCATTGCAGTACCAATATAGGCCATCCCTGATCTGATCCATGTTCCCTTGTACGACTTTGCCCGTCTTTTCGTCAAAGAGCTCGTACAGCTCCTCGATAGATTCGATGTCACGTGCATGGTAGCCAAGTCTTTGGAGAGCACCGCATACTGTAGATTTACCAGTTCCAGCAACAGCAGTAATAAGTACAGAAGTTTTCATATGCATGAGTATATCTTAAAAAGAAGAAACCACGACTTTAGCCGTGGTTTGGTTGAAATACGATGTGGTGCGGACGAGAGGACTTGAACCTCCACGAGTGTTAAGCTCACTAGTACCTGAAACTAGCGCGTCTACCAATTCCGCCACGTCCGCACGGCAATTGACCACGCTATCATATCTGTTTTTGGCGAAAATCGCAAGAGGCCAAGCGACTAGTTGTCTGTGGTTTTGGCGGTGCGGATTTCCCAGTCGGCGACGGAACTATAACGGTCGGCATCGCTATTAAGCGTATGGTCGGTCAAGCCGTAAATTCTGCCGTGGCTAATATACAAAATGCGTGGCTGATACAGTCCAAGCGCGGGCGCGTCAGACTGCCAGGCCTGCAGGAATGGCTGATATTTTATAGCCCGCAGAGCCGGGTCAAGGCGAGTACGGCCGGCTTCCAGTGAAGCGTCGGCGGCGGTATTTTTGTATTCTGAAAGGTTGAGCTGTGAGCTGCGTGGGTCCGCCTGACTACTGTCCCAATACGGAAACACGTCAGGGTCAATACCGATGGAGATGCCGTTCAGCAAGGCGTCATATGTACGGAACTCCAAGGTGCTCTGGAAATCGGTGGCGCTTTGCAGCACCGGCGTTACTTTTACACCTAGGGCGGCCCAATTGCGTACCAGCACCAGCATGATTTGCTCGTTTTCCGGCGTGTCCTGGGCGTAGAGGCTGAAGGCGAGCTGTTGGCCGCTCTTGCTGCGTTGTCCGGTGGTACCTCGTGTCCAGCCGTCGCTGTCGAGCAGCTGCTTAGCGGCAGTGGGATTGTAAGTTGCCTGCTGGTATTTGCCGTCGTATCCTAGCTGGCCCATTAGCAATGGTTCGCGCACCGGCAGTGTGGGATATCCCAGCCTATCAATAATGGCCGGGGTGTTTGCGCCCTGCACCAGTGCTTGACGTACCTTGGTATCGGTCAACACACCGGCCGAGGTCTTAAAGAACACCATGGTGGCAGCGGTGGAGTTGAAATTTGTGATGTGGGCGTCGTTGTCTTTGGCAACTTCCTGCGGCACGCTGTCAAGCCCGGCCATCGCGGTAATAATGTGATGCTGAAACGCCTGCACCATCACTTTTTCACCGCCGAACACATGTAGCACGAAGCCGCCCAGTTTCGGCGCACCGCCGTTATAGCCGGTGAAGGGCTTAAGGGCGATAAGACTGAGCGTCGTACTCGGGTCTGTACCCGTGCTTGCTTGCATAGCCTGCCAGGCGAACGGTCCGGCACCGACCGGCTTGATAGTGTTGAAATCACTGGGTCGCAGCTGCGACGCTGGCACGTTTTTCAGGATATGCTCGGGTAAAATGCCGCTGACCAGGCTGTACGGGAAAGCCGCGAAGGCGTTCGGCAGGTCAAAGTCGATAGTGTACGGGTTGGGCGTCGTGACGGCTATGTTCTGCCAGCTGGGTAGGAGCGGCGAACCGACATCAGGGTTTTGGATAAGATGATAAGTGAACACCACGTCGGCTGCCGTGAGCGGCTGGCCGTCCTGCCAGGTCAGGTGGGGTTTAAGCGTGACCTCGTAGTGCTTACCGGTTGCGTCGACGGTATAACTTTGGGCCAGGTCAGGTGCGAGCTGATTCTGATCGTTGTATTTGAGCAGACCCGCAAAAATCAGGCGGGAAACAGCCTGATCCACCGGCCCGGTGGCGTAAATAGGGTTGGCATTGGTGTACGTGCCGACTACTCCCTCGTCGTAGATGCCGCCGGGTATAGGCTGGCTGGTCTGATAATAAGCACTCAAATTGAGGGTCTGCACGACGGTGCAAAGTATAAGCAACGTTGTCAGCCCAAGCCAACCAAGCACGAATCGCCGTACGTGAAACAGCCGGTCAAAACGGCCGATGAGATTGATATCGAACTGTCTTTCGGCGGCATCGGCCGCCGCTTCCATATGCCGTTGCTGCCGCCTGATTAGGCGGCGGAAACGCAGTTGCGTGGTTCGTTTGACGATTCCCACGTGCCTCTTCCCTACTCTCAATTATTTAATAATGCCGAGCAGAATCGACATTATAAAGACAATGGCGGTAATGATGGTAAGCTGATAGATCGTTTTGTCGGTGCCGCGGCGCTCGGTGTTTACTTCTCCGCTACTGCCAATACCTGCGCCCAGTGAAGCGCCCCGGGTCTGCACTAGAATGAGCAGCACCATGAACAGCATGGAAAAAATAGTCACATAATTATAAATACTCATAATCCCTCCAGTATACCAAAGATATGCGTGCAGCCATATGTTTATTAGCCCCGTTCTTCAAGGATCGCTGTCACTAGATAGTTTACCAGGCCGATAATAATGCCGGTCAAGATCGCTGCGCCAAAGTTGCTGATTTCCAGGCCGGAATAGAGCTTACTGGCAAGGTATACCGTGACGCCGTTGATGACGAGCATAAACAGCCCGAGCGTTACTAGAATAGCTGGCAGGCTGATGAGTACCAGCAGCGGTTTGATGATGGCGTTTAAGATTGCCAGCACCAGGCCACCGATAATCACTGTGCCCAGATGGTTCCCGTGGTACGATACACTGCCGCTAAGCAGTCCGGCAGCAATCCACAGCCCGAGCGCACAAACGACCCACCGAAGCAGGAACCTGTAAACGAATCCGTGTTGGACAGACCTCATAATACTTATGGCTTATTGTACGGGTGTTAGCTCGCGCGGGCAAGACCGGCTTAAAATTTCGCAGCCGGTTTCGGTGATAAGAATGTCTTCCTCTAGGCGTACACCGATCTTCTCATCCGGTAAATAAATACCAGGCTCAACAGTCAGTACCATGCCGGCTTTCAGAGGTTGTCTGGTGTCGCCTACATCGTGTACATCTAGGCCGAGATAGTGTGGTGCGTGGGGGTAGTAACGGCCGATCCCTTCTTTGTCGTCTGCTCGTTCTATAAGCCCCAGCTGTTTTAGTTTGGTGCCGATGAAGGCTCGAACCTTTTGTTCGCATTCATAGAAGCTGGGACCATCAGGTTTCAGCTGCTCGACTGCAAACCGTACTGCCTCATCTACGGCGTCGAAAACAGCCATCTGGCGTGCGGAAGGCTTGCCGAGTGACCAAGTCCGGGTAATATCGGCTGCGTAATTACTGACCTCCGCGCCTACATCGACAAGGACAAGCTCAGTTGGTTCCAGGTCAGCATTGTTGTCCAGATAGTGTAGCGTACAGGCGTTCAGCCCGCCGGCGACTATGGGGCTATAGGCATGGCCGGTTGCACCTTGCCTGCGAAACCCGCGCGTGATGTCGGCCTCCAGCTCGTACTCGTAATCGTATGAGCTATGCTGGACTTTGTTAAGCGTGGTACAAGTGATGTCTACCGCCTGGCGGATGGCGGCAATTTCTGGCGTCTGTTTTACTACTCTTAGTTCCGCAATCTGCTTTCGCACGTCGGTCACTTGCAGGCCGGGCATGGCCCGCTTCATGTGGCGAATTATTCGGGCTCGCGCTGGATTGGTGTATAGACCATAAACTGCAATGTAAGCCTGAGTAGCTGCAAGTGTGTAAACTCTACGGCTTTTCTGGAGATCACTTTTCAGTTTTGTCCAACCTTCATCGGCATCTAGTACGATATCAATGCCAGACTGTTTTTGGACATCTTCCGTTGTGGTTACGCCACCAAATAGTTCCATAATGTCACTGCGCTCAGGAGCGATAATGTACGTTTCATTGCGCCCGATGACCAGCGTGTAGTCAGGACGCTCTACGCCAGTTAAATACCAAAACCCAGCATCTTGCCGGAACGGAAACGGATTGTCTCCCTTGGCCTGAAGCTCGCCGTTGGCGGTGATTACAATTGGTACTTCATCGTCAACACTGGCTCGCAGTCGTGCACGGTTCTCTATAAAGAACCCTGGACTGAAAAGACTCTGCATGGGTAGTAGTATAGCAAACCCCGCTGATACTACCGATCGCCGGTGGGCTGTCTAAAGGTTTTTGGTGTCACCCTCAAGGATAATGGGGTCAATCGTAAGTATTTCGTCAAGAATGTACGGCTGGTCAGGAATAGGGTTTAAAAGGTATATACGCTTTCCCAGGTAGTGAGCGAAACCTAGCTCCAGGAAAGTATTCGCGCCTATGTAGTTCTTGATATCGCCCTTTGTCACGTTGACAACTAGGATCGCATCCGACTTCTCAATCTTGCGAAAGTGCTCGTTAATCAATTCGAGTGTTTTTTTGGCTTTGACACGGGCGGTGTTGTCCTTTGCCCAGTAATCAACACCCGGCGCCTTAACGGGCATAAGTATTTCATGTCCGAGTTTCTCAAGCTTTTTCTGTAAGTCAACCATATCATCAAAGAACTTGATTGAACCGCAAATCGTAATCTTCATAATCCTTTTCCCTTTTTGACGTGTAATAGCACTTGGCATAGTAAACCATTTGGATCATGGTTTCTCCAAGCCAGAATTTCGTTGGGTGTTAGTGCCGCGTGAGGCGCCACCAGAAGCTAGGCCCGTGTAGCGGATGCGCTAGTTTGAGACTGGTTTTTGTGCTGTTCGGTCCGGCAGCGGCTTTTAGAGCTCCGATGGTGCCGATGTGTAGGCTGGTGTTCACACTCGACTTTACGGTAACAGGAGTAGCTTTCCAGCGGACCAGATGAACCGACGAACTGGCGGTAATCGGCACAGAAGCGCCCCATTTGGCCCGCAAGCTACCCACAGTCTGGCCGGCCTGTACCACGTTAACCTGCTCAAACCCCTGCTCCGCCGATGCTGCAAGTTGCACGCTTTCTCGCAGCGCGGTGTTTAAGTCCGGGGCTTCCATCACCGTCCCGCTCAGGCGTATGTTAGTATCACCAACTTGCTTAGTGGCGGTAAACAGGAATGCACCCGGATCAGCAGTATTGTTGCCGGTTTTAAGACCGTCGATGCCACTTTGCCCGAGCACAGTGTCGTAATTGGTAACGGTTCCAGCAATCGGCATATCCGCCGAACTTTGTCCGGCAATTTGCACTAATACTGGGTTTTGGGCCGCCAGTAGGCCCAGTCGGGTAAGATCACTAGCTGTGCTGACGGTGTTGCCGTCGAACCCGCTGGCGTCGCTGCCGATATGGGTGTCGTTCAGGCCATTTTGTTGCAACCATGTAGTTGCGTAGGTACTGTATGCGGCTTGCCCGCCAAATACCCAGGCTGCCAGCGAATCAGCAATGTTATTGGCGGATGGTAACAGAAGTGCTTGCAAGGTCTGATATTCGTTCAACTGTTCACTAGCTACTACCGGCAGCAGTGAACCATTCTGGTCAGCATAATTTTGGTAGATGGCCACGTCGCTGGCGTTAATGGTGTATGAAGGTCCAGACTGCCCGAGCACAAGCGGTTCCTTTTGCAGTACACACAGTGCCAGGATGACTTTGGCGATCGAAGCGGTGGCCAGCGGGGTCTGCGTACCGGAAGTATCCAAAATACCGTAACCTGCCGCTGCTATAGCTGCCTGACCGCCCGTCGGCCAGCTCAAGGCAGGCTTACTTGCCGCAGGCGTATGCACCAGCACACTTGCCGTAGCCGTAGGCAGTGGTCGTAAGTAGTTCACGGCCCCCAGTGCCAAGACGACCGTCGCCACTACGGCTATGTACAGTCCCCAGCTCCGGTGGGAAGGCTGTGGTTGGTACACGGTTGGTTCTATGACATGCACATCCCTAATTATACTGATTGCTATGGCAGGCGGGCACTTTTAAGCTATACTGAAGGTGTAATACATAAGGAGTGTATCCGCTTATGACCGTTCTCATTATTGTGATTGTAGTAATCGTCCTGTTCGCGATTATCGTTGGGGCCATGTATAACGGCCTGGTGCGGCTGAACCAGCGCGGCGATGAAGCCTGGAGCGACATCACGGTGCAGCTCAAACGGCGTGCCGACCTGATTCCGAACCTGATCAGCACTGTCCAAGGCTATGCTACGCACGAAAAGAGTGTGTTCGAGGATGTGACCGCCGCACGGGCTGCCACGGTCAGTGCCCAGACTCCGGCGGATGCTGCCAAGGCCGAGGGTGATTTCCAGAAGACCATGAAGAGCTTGTTCGCGGTCGCCGAAAACTACCCGGACCTCAAGGCCAACCAGAACTTTCTTGACCTACAGGCACAACTGACTGACACGGAGGACAAGATCCAGGCCTCACGGCGCTTCTACAACGGCGTAGTGCGTGACTTTAACACTAAGCGCAAGGTCTTCCCCACTAACATTTTCGCCAACATGCTCGGCTTCAAGCAGGACAAACAGTTCTATGATGTCGATGAAAGCCAGCAGGCGGCTTTGCAGGAAGCCCCTGCCGTTAAGTTCTAGGCCGATGCTTAAAAGCCTGCTTTTCTTCTGAAGAGCAGACTTTTTCTTATTCATCGGATGGTCTAGTCACGGTATACTTAAAAGTAACAACTTATGTACAGCGCAATTGCGGAAAATAAGCGGAAGACAATATTTATATTGGCAGGATTTGTGCTGTTTGTAGCGGCTCTGAGCTGGCTGCTCGGGCGCGTATACGGGCAAGATCTGATGTATATCGTGTTAGTGTTTGGCCTGTGCTACGCCAGCATCAGTTATTTCACCGGTTCGCGTTTGAGCTTGGCGGTGAACGGTGCACACGAGATTGAAAAGCGCGATAATCCGCGATTGTACCGGGTAGTCGAAAACCTGGCCATTACCGATGGCTTGCCGACGCCGCGCGTGTTTATTATTGACGACCCAGCGCCCAATGCTTTTGCGACGGGCCGCGATCCGGACCACTCAGCCGTCTGTGTTACCAGCGGCCTGCTGGAGATCATGGACGACAACGAACTTACCGGAGTGCTGGCACATGAACTTGGCCATATCAAAAACTATGACATCCGTGTCAGCATGATAGCGTTTGCACTCAGTGCCGTTATCGCGGTGCTGGCCGATGCCATCCTGCGTCTAACGTGGTTCAGTAATCGCGAAGAGGAGGAAAACAATCAGCTGTTCTTTTTGCTCGGCCTCCTAGCCGCAATCGTCGCACCGCTGGTCGCCACGATGATCCAGCTGGCGATTAGTCGCAAGCGTGAATACTTAGCGGATGCTACCGGCGCGCTGACCACCCGATATCCTGAGGGCTTGGAGAGCGCGCTGGCCAAAATCGCGCAAACAGGCAGTGTCCTCCGGCGCCAAAACACTGCCACAGCACATTTCTTTTTCGCTAATCCTCTCAAGGGACACTCGTTAAGCAATCTGTTCAGCACACACCCGCCCATTCAAGATCGCATTGCCCGGCTCAAGGAGATGGAAGACCGTGCCTGAGCGTAAGTCAAAAGCACGGCGCAAAATAGGTACGTCTGTTGTAAAAAAGATAAGACCTCTCAAGAGGGAGGAGCTGTCCGTAAAGCATGCGGATTCAGGCCAGCGCCTGCTCCAGACCCCCAAACGCACTTGGTATAAACCGCTGACCTGGCGCAACCGCCCGCCCGCCCCAAACTACAAGCCGCTACCCAAAGCACGTAAACTTTTTTGGGTAGTGCTTAGGCAGCTATGGGTAAACCGGCTGCCTTTTGGCGGCATTACGCTGATATACGGACTGCTCAATATTTTACTAGTACGTGGGCTGTCGGGCAGCGCTAATCTAGTGGCCCTTAAAAGTACTCTGGACAGTGTATTCAGTGGGGCTGGCGGTAAGCTTGCCAGCTCTGCTATGTCATTCGGCTATCTGCTGCTGAACTCGGGTAGCAGCAATACGGCCAGCTCAGGTATCTACCAAAGCATTCTGCTCGTAGTCTGCAGTCTGGCCTTTATATGGGCGCTGCGGCAAGTGCTGGCCGGACACGGCATCCGCATCCGCGATAGTTTTTACCAGGGTATGTATCCGCTCGTGCCGTTCCTGCTCGTATTCCTGCTCATTGGTGTGCAGCTTTTGCCGGTGGGGATCGGCGGTGCGCTTTACTCTACGGTGGTGAGCGGGGGTATCGCGGTGGATGCGTGGGAAAAAGCAGTTGTGTTTGCCCTTTTCCTGGGTGTGGCCCTATGGTCGCTACGTATGATTACGGCTACCATTTTTGCCCTGTACATTGTGACGCTGGCAGACATGACACCGCTGCGTGCCTATCGCAGCGCCCGGCAGCTGGTGTACGGACGTCGCCTGGCAATCTGGCGTAAGCTCATTTTCCTACCGGTTGCGTTGCTGATCCTAGCGGCGCTTTTCGAGGTGCCGCTCATTATGTTCCTGACGCCGCTCGCAGTCTGGATGCTTTTTATAATCAGTATGCTGACGCTGCCGATCGTGCATAGCTATCTATACGGTCTGTATAGGGAGATGCTGTGAACGTTGTAACACGGGTCGCTGAACTCCGAAAGTTAGTAAGCCAGTACTCGTACGAATACAATGTGCTGGATGCGCCGAGCGTGTCGGATGCAGTGTATGACAGTGTGCTGGCAGAGTTGAAGGCGCTCGAGGCGGCACACCCGGAACTAGTCACACCGGATAGCCCGACTCAACGTATTGCCAGCGTACCGCTCGATAAGTTCGAAAAAGTGACGCACAGCCGCCCGATGATTAGTCTGAACGACGTATTCGACCGCAGTGATGTCGAAGACTGGATAAAACGTACTGATAAACTACTGCCTGGTGCGCAGCATGAATTTTCCGCCGAAATTAAGATGGATGGACTGGCCTGTGCGTTGATATATGAGGAGGGTGTATTCACGCAGGCGGTGACGCGCGGCGATGGCCGGATTGGCGAAGATGTCACCATGAACGTGCGTACGATTCCGAACGTACCATTGCGACTCCGTGAAGTAAAAGGCTATGAGCGGTTTTTGTGGGGCAGAACTGAGATTCGCGGTGAAATCATCATGCTGAAAAAGGATTTCGAGCAGCTAAATAAGGCACGTGTGCAGTCCGGCCTCCCCATTTTCAAGAACCCGCGCAATTTAGCCGCCGGTACTATTCGCCAGCTTGATCCGAAACTTGTCGCTGAGCGGCCATTGCGCTTCCGGGGATACGACTTACTGCGCGACGATCCGGGTGATGTGCCGACCTTCATGTATGCCTACGAAGCGATACGCGCGCTTGGCTTGCCGAGCAACGAGCAGGCAGAGCTTTGCCGCAGTGTCGATGAGGTTATGGCGTTTGTTGTGAAGTGGGAAGATAAGCGCCACGGGCTGCCCTACAACACCGATGGCTTGGTTATTAAAGTTAACGATCGTGTGCGTTACAGTGAGCTGGGAGTGGTCGGCAAGAATCCGCGTGGCGCCATTGCTTACAAATACGCGGCCGAGCAAGCGACCACAATCGTGAAAGATATTGTTATCAGCATCGGCCGGACCGGAGCCGCGACGCCGGTGGCAGTATTTAACCCAGTGAGCGTGGCGGGTACAACCGTACAGCATGCTAGTCTGCACAACGCAGACGAGATTGCGCGCAAAGACGTGCGCGTCGGCGATACGGTGGTGATTTATAAGGCTGGCGATATCATTCCGCAGGTCGAGAGTGTGGTGCCGGAATTGCGACCCAAATCCGCACAGCCTTTCAATTACGAGAAGGCGCTCCGCGAACAGTATCCGGAGCTGGAGTTCGATCGTCCAGAAGGCGAAGCCGTATACCGCGTAAAGGGCGCCAGCGGTACACTGCTGCTCAAGGAGGCGCTAATACATTTTGCCGGCAAAGGCGCGCTGGATATCGACACACTGGGCGAAAAAAACGCTGTGGCGCTGGTGGATGCTGGGTTAGTACAAGATCTGGCCGATATCTACACGATTACCAAAGAACAGCTACTGACGCTTGATCGTTTCGCAGAAATTTCCGCCCAGAAGCTGCTAGATGCGATTGCAGCCAGTAAGAAGCCACCACTGGAACGTTTCGTGTACGGGCTAGGTATCCGGCATGTGGGTGTGCAAACGGCTATTGATCTTGTGAGCCAATTTGGCGCAATGGATGCACTGCAGCACGCGACGCTTGAGCAACTGGAAGCGGTCGATGGTGTCGGTACTGTGGTGGCCGAAAGCATTGCAGCGTGGTTTGCTGATGGGGATAACGAAGCTCTGCTGCATAAATTCCACGAGCTCGGTGTGGAGCCGTATTTCGAAAAGAAAATTGGTAAGTTGAGCAACCAGCGATTTGTTGTTACTGGCACACTTGAGAGTATGGGTCGCGAGGAAGCGGCCGAGAAAGTTCGCGAGTTAGGTGGTACTTTCCAGTCAAGTGTCGCAAAGGATACGACCTATCTTGTAGTTGGTGGTAAGGTCGGTGCCAGCAAACTCAAGAAGGCCACCGAGTACGGTACCAAAGTTATCGACGAAGCCCAGTTTTTGCAACTACTGGGCTAGCGTGGCACGCCCGACAACAGTTTTCTCACAGCCGGGAGAGTTCTTGACAACTCGGCTAAAAGGCTTATAGTTATACATAATTCGTGCGCTCAAAAAGCGGCGCTTGAAATAAACATTTAAAACAAAATGCCCTCACCCGCCGCCGGGTGGGCGCGCACGAAATGAGACCGGCTCGTAACAAGAGCCGGTTTCAATTTTCACTGCCTTTCGCTATATCTACGAGCTACCCTCGGGTACTTGATAAGATAAAAGTTACTTTGCCTTACCTCCGTTCTTCGGCTATAATAACCCCTGTTTTAGGGGAGTAGCTCAGTTGGTAGAGCACCGGTCTCCAAAACCGGGTGTCGCAGGTTCAAGTCCTGTCTCCCCTGCCATGAATATCCGATAAGTCTACGGCTGCAACTGTAGACTTTTTAGCACAGAGAGGTTCGGCTAAGGTCTGTATTATGCATTATGATGTCTATATGGCAGTTAGAGTGTGTGATGGATTGATGTTATGTTCAGCGGGCTGAAACGAATATTCCGTACATCGCCTGTTCAAGGCATCACGCTCAGCGCAGAACAGCAGGCTATTGTCGAACTTCTCAACACCAGTTCCGGCCATTTTTTCGTTACAGGTAAGGCTGGCGCGGGTAAGTCTGTGGTATTAAAGCACTTCGTTAATACGGCTAATGGCAAAAATGTCATCAAGGTTGCACCAACAGGTGTAGCAGCGACACATATTGGCGGACAGACAATTCATGCAACTTTTAGGCTGCCAATTGGCGTGGTAAGACCACACATGCTACGTTTATCAAAACCAACGCGCCTGCTGCTACGGAAGATCGACATTATCGTTGTCGATGAGATATCAATGGTCCGAGCGGATATTATTGATGGTATCGATAAGGCGATGCAGCTTGCAAAGGGTAACGCCCTGCCGTTTGGCGGCGCTCGATTTGTCGCCTTTGGGGACCTATATCAGCTGCCGCCGGTTGTCTCCGACGAACACATAAAGCGTTATCTGTACAAAGTGTACGAAGGTCCCCACTTCTTCAATGCTCACGTATGGGGGAGTGCTAAACTAGAGTCTATTACAATGGGTGGATCATTTAGGCAAACGGACGACCAGTTTCTGGCAACACTCAATGCGATACGGGACGGCTCGTTTTCGGATGAGGACATAACGTACATCAATAACTGTGCTGTGCGGCCTGAAGGGCTATCAAAGGATAACAACGTGATACTTACGACTACTGTAGAGGCATCACGGAAGATAAATGATCAGAATCTGGCTAGATTGCCCGGGAAGTTGTACGTATATCAGGCGGCTAGCAGTGGTGAAGTTACAGAAAGCTCTCTACCAGTCGATGAAGAGCTGCGGCTAAAGAAAGGCGCTCAAGTGATTTTTGTTAAAAACGATCCGGATAAACGATGGGCTAACGGTGATACAGGTATTGTGAGACGTCTTACTAAGACGAGGGTCCGGGTACTATGTAGGGGTCGTACTTATGAGCTCCAACCAGAAACATGGGAGCAAACAAAATATTTCTACGATGAAGAGCAAGGCACTATGGAACAGACGGTTGTGGGTACCCTTGCACAATTCCCGATTAGGCTGGCTTGGGCTGTCACGATACATAAATCCCAGGGACAAACCTATGGCCAAGTGGTGGTTGATCTACGGAATGAAGCCTTTGCACCGGGGCAAATATATGTTGCGTTGAGCCGTTGTAAGCATATTCAGGGACTTCGCATACTTGGCGAACTCGAGAAAGAGGATATTATCGTAGACCCAACGGTGACCAAGTTTCTTACCATGACCACACAACCCCGTCAGGCAGTAAGCTAGGATGCTTAAGCGACAAACTCAACTACCGAGCTGTCCGAATATATGAAACGCTCGAATCACTTGCATCCGCCGGAATATTTTCCTGAGCTACCATGGAAGCGAGCGTACGAGTTCATACATCGGTTTTCTCCTATAGCGCCGAAGCGGCAGGCAACCGAATAGCCATCAAATATCTAGCAAGGGCAAACCAGTGACAGGGCCCTACTTGCATAGCGCTTGATGTGGGCGGCCTATTAGGCACTTCAATTAACGTGTTTAACATGAGGGCTGTACATGCGCCGGCTATGTATTCCTTGATGGTGCTGTTGCTGGGCACGATCCCTCTTTCAACACGGACGCTCGCATACCCTGTATCGAACATTCGGTAGCCTGCCCTCAAAGCTGGACACGCCTGAGCTCTGACGAGATGTTTGAAAACTACATGTCCTGCGGCTATTTGCCGACCGTAGATCGTCTCGGCCATTTTAGGCGCTGTTTCGTCTAACATACACAGTTCGGCGACGACGGCGCTTAGGCCCGCTAGGTGGGGTCGTACGACTCGTGCCAGGTCTCCTATACGCTGATCTCCCGATAGGTCTGGGTTCTGTTGACGCCACGACGCGTCTTCACCAGCACTATTACTGGCCCATAGGGAGATGCAGCGGCTAGGAAGTAGTGTCGGCAGGTGCGATATTACTGACAACATTGACTCGGCCATTGCCGTGTCATATTCGGGTGTTTCCATGGTTGCCCAGTGTACCGTTTTGTTACTTGGATGAACTGTATGTTATTTCACTGTTTTATTATGTCTCTTCCCGTACTTGGCACACGTCAGAAGCTCATTGTATCAAGACCCTTTTAGGTGTCCACTCTGCTCCGGGGAAGTGTTTCACGGTGAAAACCGCTTGACGTTATACCCGGACGTCGGGCATACTAGCAGCTATACGTTCCCGGCACCAAACTTAAACATGCATAAACCTGATATGACTAAACTGAGGGGCCGTTTACTGGCAAAGATCTGGATCGGCTTTCTAGTTCTACTAGCATCTCTGAGTGGTCCTGTAGTGTTGGGAAATTCGGCAGTGTGGGCTGCGGATTCGTGCACGGCGCCGGCTACCGACTACGGCACGGACACAATGAGTGCCCCAGTACCATCTACGGCCAGCTACACTGTTTGGACGCACATAAAAATCCCGAGTAGTTCAGCTAACAGTATTCTCCTGAACGTCGCTGGTACCTGCTACAACGTGGGAGCCAGCACATCCGTACCTGCTAATACCTGGGAATGGATTGATTACTACGATGGCAGCACCTCCAAAGTTATTACGCAGTCCCTGACCCAGGGCAGCAAGAACGTAGAACTAATCGGCACTTCGACCGGTGTCTTGGTAGATCAGATCGAGTTTGTGCCCGGTTCATGTGTGCCGACCGGCAACGGCAGCAACTGTACTACGGCGACAACCACTACCGGTGGGTCATCCGGCAGCGGAGGTGGGGGTGGCGGCACCACGACCTCAGGTGGCGGCGGTTCAACTAGCGGTTCCGGCGGAGGATCGGTATCCGTTGTTCAAAGCGGCGGCAGCTTGACACCGAGTACCACCAGTACGCCAACGCAGATTGATTCACCGGTTACGCTTCAGCCTAGTACCTCTGGTTCTGCGAGTGATTCTGTCATTGAGGTACAGTACTACCTCAACAAGAAGCTCCTAGCTACAGTTACCACTGCGCCGTTCACGTATAAGTTGGATTCTACTAAGATTTTGAATGGCACTTACACCTTAACAACTAAAACAACCTATGCTTCAGGCAATGTCACGACTACTTCGCAAAAACTCATCGTTAAGAATCCAGCTTCTCTCAGACAGCTGTTGCTAGCTGCCGAGCATTACATTGTGGCCGAGGTTATAACTCTCATCGTACTTATCGTTGGTTTCAAGCTGCTTCGTAAATGGCTGAGGTCTCGGCAAGGTCAGGTATCCGGAGATGGCCCGATGCCTGCGGTGGCTGGCGGTGACGGGTATGTCCCGCTTAGCTATGCGCCGTCTGCTTACCCCACAGAAAACCCATCGCTGCCGCCCCAGCCGCCTATGCAGCCTACAGATGGCACGCCTCCCACAAATGGCGAGGGTAACTACGCCGCTCTTCCGTACGCGAATTCACCTGGAGCGGCCGCTCCCCAGGAGCAACAGGTTCCGCCTGCCAATAACAAACAGGCGTAAGCCCTAAATAAGACATCAACAATCTGGGTCTCAAAACCCTGCGAGCCTCGTCGTTTTCGTGTATCTTCCACATCGTTCCGTACTATGGCACCTCTCTCAATACCTGGCTCACTAGCTTTACTAAGCTATCGATGTATGACGTTAACGCGTTATGGTTTCTTCCATGCTCGCACGTAGTCGATCTTCACCTGGGAGGCGGCTCCGTACACCGACGGTCCGCCACAATTACATTGAGAACCGGTTGAGCTTCCGACATTTATAAGAAAATACTCATCAGCACCGCCATCGCTAGTTGTAAACGTTTTGACCGCCTTGCCATCCCAGTATACGGTAGCCTTGCCAGATTCGCGGTCAACCCCGTAGATATGGTAGGCGTTCCCCCATGAGCCGCTAGGCGTTGCGGTACCGCAGTCAGAGCCGCTGCCAGTGGCACAATGGTAGCTTGTAGTGAGGGGCCCGTTACCTACTTCGGCGATGTCGATCTCTCCGGTACTCGGCCAGTTGTGGCCCGAAGTCCAGAACGCCGGCCAGTTGTATAGGTTACTTATGGTAGCACCGGGAAAATAGACGTTGCCCTCAAGGAAGTATCCATTACCAAATTCAAAGCCTTTGCCGCTCCCAACCTCGTTCGGGTCACTGGTGACGTTGGCGCCGAGGCTGGAAGAGCTCAGCGTAAGTATGAGGTTGCCACCAGAAACGGACACATTACTAGCGATGACTCTGACGTTATTCTCGAAAGTCTCGCCCCCTATCCGCAACAGTGGACTAGTTGTTCGTATTTAGAGATGATTCGTTGAACTCATCATCAAACACCGGTGATCCCCAGCTACTCGTACCGGTCCCGCTGCCGCTGCCGTTCATACACGGGGCGATAACGCTGTTGACGCTGCACCCGGCAACGGTGGTAGTGCCGCTGGTTCCGCCTCCTGTGCCATTGCCTGTCCCGCTATGGCAGAGGAATCAGAGACAACCTGAGCGTTCCCGGCCATCACCCCGGCTTGCGGCGTCAGGGCGATGGAACTGCTATCGGTCGCGGCGTGCGCAGTCAGGAGCACCGCTGTCCCTGCTACGGCAAATAAAGAGGCGAACAGCGCGCTTTGTACCTTTCTGGATTTCGGCAGCTTTGATTTTATGAAGTTTAAAATTTGCATCTTTGATGCTGCCACGTATACTACCTCTCTTGCCTTAAGGTATCTGGTAGCTCTTAACGGCGGCTATAATCGGATCAGTGGGAAGGATATTTTCGTAGGTACAGCCGGACTCCTGCATCCCAGGAGCCGTGTAAAGCCAGAAGCCCACATACGATAGGCCCGCATTCATATAATCCGTGGCCTTGTGAGTCAATAGAAAGTCTACCCGACCCTGGAGTGTCAAACCGGCACTGCCGTTGTCCCAGGCATTTTGGACATTGGATGAGCTGCAGTTCGATCCCGCCTCCACCCCGGCCTCATCGATCATGTAGGGCTTATTGAGCGCTTTGCCAACTTGCTCCAGTTCAGACAACTCGTTGCTGTCATACGAGGTACTCCCTCCTATATCTCCCGAATAGTCGTGGTCATCGACCACGTCAATATTCTTGAAGATGCTTTCCATGCCGCTCACGCCTCCGGTCTCACCTATGTCGGCAGGGCCAAGGGTAATGAGTTGTTTGGGGCTCCCGGCGCCAGCGGTTTCGGCAGCACGAATGATTGCGGCGGCAGCGTTGGTATATGTTGTAGCCCCCGAGGCTCCACCGGCCTGGTCAATGGTAGCACCGCCATGCCACGGTTCATTGACGATCTCCCACATTGCCACGCCCGGGTCGTTGGCAAGCGGTGTCACTATTGAATTGACCCAGTTGTAATACGGACTGCCGGATTTCACGGCGTCGGTATAATACGCGGCAGTTTTGCCACTACTAGTCGAATCGGAGTCGGCAGCATCACACTGGCCATAAACTCCGGCAACAGCTAAAGAGATAAGTAAGTGGATATTGTACTTGTCAGCTTCTTTCACAATGCTTTGTACAAGGCTAACTGAGTCAGTACCACCCGGAGGCGCAAAGAAGCGAGCTATACTGTTTGAGGGTATACTTTGGAAGAACTGGTCCATCTGTGCGGTACTCCAGTTGCTGTTCCAGCAGGAGCCTACTGGGCTGAAATTGAAACTAACTGAACGGTACTGTTGGCCGTTTTGCATCAGTTTGGTGCCGTTGGCAGTGATAAACCCAGTGTTGCTGGTACCGCCTCCCCCACCGCTGGACCCGGACCCAGTTGCTGTTCCGAACTGTACTGCCCGTCCGCCTATGGCCGTACTATCGTTTACGACTGAAGCGTTGCCTGCGATCGTTCCCGATTGGGATGACACACTAACCCCGGTACTGGTAGCAGCGTGCGCAGCCAGAAGAACTGCCGCACCCACTAGTGCAAACAAGCCTACAAATAATACTGAATTTGCTCTTCTGGAGTTTGGTAATTTTGATTTGAGGACTTCTAGCGTGCGCTTGACGTACATGACTATTTTCAAATTTTCCTTTATCGGCACATGACTACGGCATTGGTGGCGAAATTCCGCACAGATGTTACCCTAATATGCGGATTTTTCCTCCAGCTCTGCGTATAACATAGCATAACAATAAACATGGCCATAGCTTAGTGCTCTAGAGTGGAATTTTGCGAATGCATTATGCTTAGTTGTTCGGTGCGATGGTATACTCAGTATAGTATGAAGTTCGTTAAGGCTGACAAATCGGCGGCGGCTCGCGCGATTGCCAAAGTGATTTGTGATGGGGTGGTTGTCGGTAAACGGGTTTTGTGGCTGGTAAGCGGCGGATCGAATATCGCTGTTGAAAAAGATATTATGGACATGTTGCAAGCGCATGCCGAAGGCTACTTGGCGGGCTTGGCAATTATGCCAGTAGATGAGCGTTATGGGCCTGCGGGCCATAAGGACAGTAATGTACAGCAGCTACGGGAGGCCGGCTTTGAGCTCGGCACAGCTACGCTTTTAGACGTGCTGGTGCATAACACTCCATTTGACCAAACAGTGAGTTTTTATAGTGATATGACTGCTACGGTCCTGGCCAATGCAGATCTGATTGTCGGCCAATTTGGTATGGGTGCCGATGGACATGTGGCGGGTATCAAACCCAATTCCCCTGCTACGTTAGCCGATGAGTCTACGGTTACCGGCTACGACTGGGAAGATTACCAGCGTATGACGCTCATGCCAGCGGCGCTTCGGCAAGTTACCCACAGTTTCCTAGTGGCATACGGCGCTGATAAGCGTGCCCACCTGGAGCATCTACAGAAAAATGATCAGCCGTTCACGAAGCTTCCCGCCATGTTGCTCTACGAGTTGCCGGACGTATACATATATAATGACCAAATAGAAAGTGAGGGTTACAAAACGTGAAGATAGCAGTGCAGGGTTTGGGGCGGATGGGTATGCAAATTGCCCGCAAATTGGCCGAGAGCGGTGAGCACACCGTGATCGCGCACAATCGTAGCCGGGAGCCGATTGACGAAGCGGCTGGCTACGGCGCCGTAAAAGCGTATGAAAAAACCGATGTGCTGCGTGCATTTGGTAGTGACCGGGTGGTTGTGTGGATAATGCTGCCCGATACGGTGGTTGACGCGCAGGTCGATGAATGGTTGAAGCTGGTGCCGGAGGGCTCGATCATCGTTGATGGTGGCAACTCAAATTTTGTTATGACACAGAAGCTCAACGAGAAAGTAACTGCCGCGGGCATGCACCTAATAGACATCGGCGTAAGCGGCGGCATTTGGGGTTACCAGAACGGTTTTTGCATGATGGCCGGCGGTGGCACGGACGAAGTGTTCGGTTTCATTGAACCGGCGCTCAAAACGCTTGCTTTGCCTGAAGGCGCATATCACTACTTCGGTGAGAGCGGCAGCGGACACTTCGTAAAGATGACACACAATGCCATTGAGTATGGCATGATGGAGGCGCTGGCCGAGGGCTATCATATCCTTAAAGAAGGTCCATATAAAAATCTGGATCTGGCTGCCGCAGGTGATGTCTGGCAGCACCACAGTGTCATCACTTCATGGCTGAATGAGCTGGCCCGTGATGCGCTGCGCAAAAATCCTAACCTCGACGGCATTACGGGATATGTGGCAGAGAATGGCGAAGCACGCTACACCCTCGAAGCGGCCAAAGATGTTGGCCTGAAAATGCCGATCGTGCAGGGGTCGCTGGCCGTACGTATCGCTTCGCAACATGGCAAGGTCAGCTTTGCGACAAAGCTCCTGGCGGCGATGCGTAACGAGTTTGGCGGACACGCCTTGAACGGTGAAGGCGCGGAACCAGGCATCCGCGAGCAAGTCGCCCACGGATCGACGGAGGGCCCAAAAGCTTGAACTACGACTATCTCAAGCGGCCGCTCGTGCTGGTCATCTTTGGCATCACCGGCGATTTGGCGCAGCGTAAGCTGCTGCCTGCGCTATATCAGCTACTGAAAGCCGGCAACCTGCCGGAGCAGCTGCATATTATAGGCGTTAGCCGGCGCGATGTGACCAAAGATGATGTCTACGCCCGTCTGCGTTCATTCGTGGGTGAGTTTAGCTACGCCGATGGGGTAGAAAAAAAACTCAAAAACAGTACGGTTATGGTGCAGATGGACCTCGGTAATGCTGACGCGTACCGCGAGCTACTTGAGCACCTGCAAACTGTGGAAAACGCCTATGATAAAGTCAATCGGTTGTATTATTTGTCCATACCTGCCCAGGCATTTACGTCCGTTATCAAGTTTATGGGCCAGACTGGGCACAACAAATCGCTTAAAAGCGGTGAAGATCCGCATTTGCTCATCGAAAAGCCTTTCGGTTACGATCTGGCATCTGCCAAGCAGCTGGTGCGTGACTTGGGTATCTACTTTGATGAGGGCCAAATCTACCGCATTGACCACTATGTGGCTAAGGAAACTGTGCAGAATATCCTGACGTTCCGGTTTCAGAATCCTTTGTTCGAGAGTGTATGGAACCGGGAGCACATTGACCATATTCTCATTCAGGGCCGCGAGCAGATCGATATCGAGGGCCGGGCCACATTTTATGAACAGACCGGCGCGTTGCGTGATTTCGTACAGAACCACCTATTGCAGCTGCTCGCCATAATTACTATGCAACGTCCGCCACAGCTCGAAAGTGACGATATACATGCCAATAAACTGGAGTTGCTTCGCGCTGTCGAAGCTATTACGCCGGGCAACGTGGCATCAGTGGCGGTACGAGGACAATACGCCGGTTACCGCAAAGAAGTGAACAATCCTGAGTCAAACATAGAGACGTACGCCCGGCTGGAGCTACGGATTGATAACGATCAGTGGCGTGATGTACCGGTTGTACTGGAAACCGGCAAGGCGCTCGATGCTAAGCTCACCGAGATCAGCGTGTGTTTTCGCCAGAGGAATGATGTACCCAAAGAACGGAACCGGTTGGTGTTTCGCATCCAGCCACGGGAAGGCATTACGCTGCGATTGCAGACTAAGCAGCCAGGCATTCAAAATATTACCGCTGATGCGGATATGGATTTTGACTATGCCAAATCATTCAACCAGCGGCCAGCCGAGGCGTACGAGCGCGTGATTGTTGATGCTGTTCGTGGTGATCAGACACTGTTTGCTAGTGCCGCTGAGGTAATCCGTAGTTGGGAGATTATCGAGCACGTGCTGCAGCGCTGGCAGCGTGACGGTGAAGGTCTGCTGCCCTATGCCAAAGGCTCGACGGGACCGAAGTACCCTGTGGAAAATACTTAAGGAAGTTTAGCTACAATAGCGGTTGTGCTTGAGGGCCAACTGACCTATACTGGCACTAGAACAGTGCGTTATTAAAAAATCAGAGGGTAATGAAAATACTGATGCTCGGGTGGGAACTCCCACCTCACAATAGCGGCGGTCTGGGTACGGCGTGTCTCCAGATGTGTAAGGCCCTTTCAAAACGCTCCGGTATCGACATCGAGTTCATTGTCCCGTATCAGGCCAGTCATGACGATATAGACTTCATGACGGTCAGCTCGGCGACACCACAGGGCGTTGCAGCTATTATTCGGTCGGGTATCGCATACGACAGCTATAAATATATCCGCGAAGACGGCTCTGAGGAGTGGCTGAACATTTATGACCAGCAGGCTTTGTATGAGCACGCCGTAGCCAGCATGGTTAATAATCGTGAATTTGACTTGGTTCATGCCCATGATTGGCTTACCTTTCGCGCAGCCATGCGCGTGCGCGAGAAGCGAGGCGTACCGGTGATCTTGCACGTACACTCGGTGGAAGCTGACCGTGCCGGTATGATCGGTGGGGGCAACCCGTTGGTCCGTGAAATCGAGGGCTTCAGTATGCTTCTGGCTGACCGTGTGATTGCCGTGAGCCAGCATACCAAAAACTGTATTATGCGCGAGTACGGCATCCCGGCGGATAAGATTGAAGTCGTACATAACAGTATCGAACTGGGTGATATTACGGTAAGCGCCGATGAAAATGTTTACCGCTATTTGGACCTTATGCGCACGCACGGCTACCGTGTGGTGGTGAATGTGGGCCGTCTGACGGTCATGAAAGGACTCCCGAGCTTACTGCGGGCAGCCAAGGAAGTGATCTATCGCGCTCCTAAAACGCTCTTCCTGATTGTTGGCAGTGGCGAGCAGTATTACGAACTGGTTACTCTAGCAGCTGATCTAGGAATTGGGGCAAACGTGTTGTTCACCGATTTTCAGCGTGGCAAGCGGTTACGCGACGCCTTTGCGGTAGGCGATTTGTTCGTGATGCCATCAACCTCTGAGCCATTCGGATTGACGGCACTTGAGGCTATCGGCTATGGTAATACCCCGGCGCTTGTGACTAAACAGTCGGGTGTTAGTGAAATCTTGCGTAACTGTCTGAAAGTTGATTTCTGGGATGTCAATGAAATGGCAAACCAGATCACTGCTGTAGTCCAGAACGACCCACTGCGGGACAACCTGATCGCGAATGCCCGACTTGAATACGAGCAATTGTCCTGGGACGATGCAAGCGAAAAACTGGAAAGTATTTACAACCAGCATCTGGCGGGAGCGGAAGTATGAGCACAACGCACAAAACGATTGTGACTAACCAAAAAGCTATTGTGCTGTATTTGCATGTGCATCAGCCATTCCGTATTCGTCACTATACGGTGTTCGATGCCGGCGTTGACCACACATACTTCAATGCCGCGTACGAAGACGGGGCAAGCAATGAGCGCACTTTGCGGAAAGTCGCCGAAAAATCATATCTACCGACCAATGCCCGGCTACTGCAGATGCTTCATGAGCATCCGCAGTTTAAGCTCTCTTTGAGCATCACTGGCACCCTACTGGAGCAGCTTGAAGCATGGGCACCCGAAGCCCTCCATTCCTTCCAGGAGCTGGTTAAGACTGGCCGTGTCGAAATAGTGGCCGAAACCTATCACCATAGCCTGTCCTTCTTCTACTCCCGCGAAGAGTTCGAGGCTCAGGTCAAGATGCATGCCGACAAGATCAAAAAAATCTTTGGTGTAACGCCGACAGCTTTTCGTAATACCGAGCTGTGTTACAACAATGACGTAGCATATTGGGCCGACAAAGCCGGCTATAAAGCGATACTCGCGGAAGGTTGGGACCCGATTCTGGGCTGGCGCAGCCCCAATTACGTATACCGGCCGGCCTATACCAAGAACATTCGGTTACTCATGAAGAACTACCGTTTGAGCGACGACATCGCCTTCCGTTTTGGTGATCGCAGTAGTCCGATATGGCCGCTGACCGCCGAAAAGTTTGCCAGCTGGCTGGCTGATAACCAGGATGCAACTAACTTCGATCTGTTTATGGATTACGAGACTTTCGGTGAACACCAGTGGGGTGAGACCGGTATCTTTGACTTCCTGACGCACATGCCCAAGGAATGGTTACGTAATAAGCACCACACATTCATGACCGTAACTGAAGCGGCCGAAGCCTTTGAACCGAAGGACGAAGTCGATGTGCCGGACACAGTAACCTGGGCAGACACTGAGCGTGACCTGTCAGCTTGGCTTGGCAACAGCATGCAATCGAATGCTATCGAGGCGCTGTACGGGCTCTACGACCATATACTGGGCACCGGCGACCTGGCGCTTATTGAAGATTGGCGTAAACTCACGGCTAGCGACCACTTTTACTACATGTGTACCAAGTACTTTAATGACGGTGATATCCACGCCTATTTCAGCCCTTACGATACGCCGTATGAAGCCTACATGAATTTCATGAACGCCTACCACGATTTGCATTTCCGACTTGCACAAAAGGGTGTTTCTGTCTGATAATACTGCTTATGGTGGGTAGTATCAGGAAAGGTCGTACATGGGTCGGCCGGTAATTTTGGGTAATGGCAGCTTGACGGTCGGCCTTGACGAGTCAGGGCTAGTACACGATTTCTATTACCCTTACGTCGGGCTCGATAACCTGACGACGGCCCGTAGCTTGCCCCACAAGGTCGGTGTCTGGGTTGATGGCGTGTTTTCATGGGTAGACGATGAAGGCTGGCAGACGGCAGTTGATTTTGAGAGCAACGCCCTGGTGAGTCGGGTGGTGATGCGGAATGAACAATTACAGCTGGAGCTGACGTTCCGTGATTTTGTTGATCATGAATTCAACGCCTTTTGTCGGCAGGTGAATGTGCGTAACCAGGCGGACAAGGTGCGGCAGGTGCGGATATTCTTTCACCAGGTGTTCCAGATTTCACGGGCCGGGCGTGGCGATACGGCGCTGTACGAGCCGGATGGCAATTATATCTTGGATTACAAGGGCCGGTGTAGCCTGGTGATTTATGCGCACGGCGTGGATGGCACGGCTATGGATCAATATTCGGTCGGTGGCTACGGTATTGAAGGCAAGGAAGGTACTTGGCGGGATGCCGAAGACGGCGAGCTTAGTAATAACCCCGTGGAACATGGCGGGGTTGATTCGGTACTGCGCTGTAGTTTGAGCTTGTCTGCCAATTCAAGTCAGGTGGTTGATTATTGGGTTGTGGCCGCCGATGCTCAGTGGAGCGCCGAAAAGATCCACGAACAGCTTCTGCAATCAGGCCTCAGCTTCCGGCTGGAGCGTCAAAAAGAATACTGGCGTGATTGGTTCAAGCCGGCTGAAGCCCACCTAAATACCTTGCCTCAGGGCTACACAGAAGCTATTAAAAAGGCATTGTTGGTCATCAAGACACACACTGACCAGCGAGGGGGTGTGATAGCCAGTTGTGATTCGTCCATTTATAACTACGGGCGTGACTATTACAGCTATGTGTGGCCGCGGGACGGTGCCTATGCGATGTGGCCGCTAATCCGGCTTGGACTGTTTGATGAGCCGAAGCGTTTCTTCAGTTTTTGCCGTGACATTATCAATCCAGAAGGCTATCTGGCACATAAATATCAGCCGGATCGTGCTATCGGCAGTACCTGGCATCCGCTGGTGCACGGCCGGCACAGCGAGCGGGCTATTCAGGAGGATGAAACTGCCATCGTCATTTATATGCTCGGCGAGTATTTTGAGGCCAGCGAAGATTTAGAATTCATTGAGAGCATGTATGCCACCTTCATCCAGCCGGCGGCGAACTTTATGGCCGATTTTCGTGATGAATCTACGCAGTTGCCGCACGCCAGTTATGATCTGTGGGAAGAAAAATTCCTGACCACTGCCTATACCGCAGCGATTGTGTACCGGGCGCTGCTGACGGCCGCCGATCTGGCGGAGGTGCTGGAGTTCCCTGACGATGCCGCACACTGGCGCGATGTCGCCGATGAAGTAGCCGCCGGCTGCCATATCTTTTTTGATGAACAGCGCGGTTATTTACGTAAGGGCTACTTACTCCAGGACGATGGGTCACTGCAATTCGATAACACGCTCGATGTGTCGAGTGCTTACGGGCCGCTGATGTTTGCCACCAAGGCATTCGGCAGTAACGCGATCCGTAGTACTTTCAAGGCGGTCGAAGACACATTGCTGGACAAATCACCGTCTGGTGGTGTCCCCCGGTATGAACATGACAACTATTTTGCAACTGACCCGCCCTATCTCGGCAATCCGTGGCTGGTCACGACCCTATGGCTGGCCCAGTATTATATGCAGCTGGCGCGCAATCCGGATGCCGATAAACTAATTGACTGGACACTCAAGCAAGCAGTCCCCAGTGGCGCTTTGAGCGAACAAATAAGTCCGATTGACGGCTCCCCACTTGGTGTTGTACCACTGGTTTGGAGTCATGCGGAACTTATCAACACACTCTTAGACGTAAAAAACTGAAAATCCCGACTACTACTGTCGGGATTTTGACTATAAATCGAAACTAGGATTTAGTGTTTGCGCGGTTTGACTTCGTTGCGGCCAAGGTTCTTCTTGGTCTCCACGAATAGCACGTGCTTGCGCAGTTTGGGAGAGTATTTCCTCAGACTGAGCTTCTCAGTCGTGTTCTGTGTGTTCTTGCTAGTGTAGTAAATGCGCTCACCGGACTCTTCGCTCACGAGTCCAACTAGTTTGCGCTTGTCGCCTTTTTTTGCCATATCCCTGTTAGTTTAACAGATGTAGGCGGGTTTGTAAACTGTTCAATATAAACAAAAATACCGGTTGATCAGACCGGCATTTTTGCACTTCTTCTTGCAAGAGAAATTATTTTCTTAAGTGTATTTCTTTTGGATTTACACTTCTATTGCTAGGATAACGCGCTTATGTCTGACTGTCAAGTACTTTTCAACCTGAATTATCCACAGCAGCTTCAGGGCCAGACACGAAAAATAACTGCGTCCAGAATCCAACCTATCGTTTTTGCCATATCACGGTCGCAAGCATGATAAAAGAGATAGAAACCCATGATGAGCGTTGCAAAGCCGCCTAACACCCACGCTAGACGCGACCAGGCCGCGGGGTTTCCGAACCCGTCACGTACACCAGCATAAACTAAAAAAGCGCCAACCCCCATCAGAGCCGCGCCGATGAAACCTACAAGTACTTTAGCGAGTTGTTTAAGGAAAGACATAGGCTAATTCCACCTGGAGCCGTCTTCGGGATTTGAACCCGAGACCCCTTCCTTACCATGGAAGTGCTCTACCACTGAGCTAAGACGGCAAGTGGTGCAGGGAGAGGGATTTGAACCCCCGTAGGCACTAGGCCGTCTGATTTACAGTCAGATACGATTGACCACTCCGTCATCCCTGCGCACCAAATTGTGGAGCCGACAGAGGGATTCGAACCCACGACCCGCTGTTTACAAAACAGCCGCTCTAGCCACTGAGCTATGTCGGCGTACACCCGCTATCGGTTACCGGAGTAGTGTACCAAAACAGGGGTAAAATCTCAAGCTTGCAGGCGAACTAAATCACCACCCGACGAGGGCGCAAGATACGCCTGGGCCGGCCGGCCGGTACAATGAGGCGTTTGAGCTTCTCGCCGATCATATCCGCCTCGGCCTGCATGCCGCGTTCTTCGTAAGCTTGCATAAGCAACGTGTAGGTTTCCCTATTTGGCTCGAGCTCAACGGCGCGGCGCAAGCTATCGAACATGAGCTTTTCATTGCCGAGTTTTTCGCTCACCTTGGCGTAGGCTACGTGTCGTGCGGCCAGGCTGTCTTCAAGCTTGAGAGCGGCCTCAAATGCAATCGCTGCCTTTTCGTAGTTTTCCGTTTCATAATAAATAAGCCCCAAGTTATGCAAACTTGAGGGTGTGGCTTCGATGGAGCTGGCGATTTCGAAACACTCGATGGCGTCGCGGTACTCCTTCTGCTTGGCGTACAGAATCCCTAAGCGGTTGTAGGCGGCGGCGTTCTTTTCGTCGATCTTCAAGATGGTAAGCAAGGCTTTTTCGGCGCGCAGAAACCGGTTTTCGCGCATACCCTGGTGAGCAATATCCCACAATTTACCCATACGGTCGCCGACCTTACGGGAGATATCGGTGATCTCGTCATCGTTGAGCTTAGTGGCGCCTACCGCCAACACACCAAACACCGCGACGATCAATAGCTCGTACATAGTTATGCATACTAGTGTAGCATATGGGGCAAGCGTGCGACAGTGTGCCTACACTGCAAGCATAAGCTCAGTGAGTACCAGTTTGGTGTTGCCGCTGCGTAGCAGTGCCTCTTCCGCCGTATGTGCTGCCTGTAGTACAGTTTTCCAGCGGTCTACGCTGGAGCTTTGTTTACGCGCGGCAGTTTCCAGGGTGGCCATGGCTATGGCAGTAAGCGTGGCTACGAGTGTCAGCGTCGCCTCCTTTTGTTTAGCCAAGTTATCGACCAGCAGCAATCGGTCATAGGTGCTGCTGGCCAGTACCTGCTTGGCTAGCTGGACTGCTTCCGTATCAGGCGCTTGGCTCGTTTCGGGCAAATGGACCGTTTGTACCCGGGAACGGATGGTGGTCAGCAGACTTTCCGGATGGGTGCTAGTAAGAACTAACACTGAATCGGCCGGTGGCTCTTCAAGCAGCTTTAGCAGGGCGTTTTGGGCTTCGACGCCCATGGTGCTTGCATCCTGGATGACTGCCACGCGCTTAATCTTTGCCGTACCCGGCACCTTGAGACGAAAAAAACTTATGAGTTCCCGGATCTGTGCAATGGATATACTGTCCTTCTCTGGTGCAACTTCGCGGTAATGAGGCTGACTCTCCAGGTTGGAGGTGCCGAGCAGCTTCATCGCTAGTTCGGCGGCTTTCTGGGTACGGTCTGTGCCGGTTAATAGCAATGCGTGCGTGGGGTTTGCCAGGAAATGGTCGAGCTGGACATCTGCTACGGCGTGTGCCGATGTGTTGGCTGTATTCATGCCAGCTTCTCCTTAAATTCCGGTGGTATCGGTGCGGTAAACACCTTGCGTTCGTGGTTTTTTAGGATCGTGATTTCTAGTGACTCGGCGTGTAAATATAACCGTTCGGCCGGCTTGCCGCCGTAAAGCGTGTCACCGACAATCGGGTGGTGAAAATGCTCAAGATGTACACGCAGCTGGTGGGTACGGCCGGTTTCGGGCCTCAACTCCAGCAGGCTGTAATTGCCGTCTGTAGCGACAGTTTTATATGCGGTTTTGGCAGATTTGCCCTGCGCGCCAACGCGGAACGTGGCGGGCAGCTTGGGATTGCGCTCAATGGGCATGTCGATGATAGCCTCGGCCGGATCCATATGGCCGGTGACCACGGCCGCGTATGTTTTGTGCACATTGCGCGTGGCAAATTGCTTTTGCAACCAATGTAGTGCCTCGGGTGTTTTGGCACAGATCATTACGCCGCTAGTTGCGCGGTCTAGTCGATGTACGATACCGCCCCGTTCCCCATTCAGTCCGCATTTAAGTCGTGAGCGGAGCCAGGTAGCGACAGTAGCTTCGGGGTTGAACGCGCCTTTGCTATGGCTCAAAACTCCAACCGGTTTGACTATGACCACACAGCCATCATCTTCGTACACGATCGGCAGATCGATGTTGGGAATCTGGTGAAGTTCCGAGGTATCATAACCTACGATAACCTCATCATTCTCCCGAAGTTTATATCCTGTCTTGGTTTGCACGGCGCCATTTACGGTAACCTTACCATCTTCAATCAATCGTGCGGCAAATGCCCGGCTGAGCTCTGGCAATAATTCGACAACCTTTTGGTCCAGACGCTGTGCCCTGCTGATTTCTAAATTAGGCATGATTTAATTTTAACCCTGTTACTTCTGTCGTGTTATGTTTACCGCCCATAGCATCAAGTAGTAACTGGGCGGGTATGTGACGAGCTTGATGTGCGGGCAGCCCCGGATCGTGTGCGATGTAACCGCCGTCCTGCTTTGCATATACGAGGATCATATGTGCAACGTAACCTTCCCTTTTATTTAACACGTTACAGTTTAACTGGACGGCCACCAAGTATCCACCGTCTAGTAGTTCGTCTATATCTTCTAACTGGGGGCTACGCATCTCTTGATGTACCTTCTGCAAAAAAGTGGGCAAGAGGGGTGAGATTTCAAGAAGATTGGTATGGGCAAGCTGCCATTGCAATTCCTCGGGTTTCAAGAAAGTTCGTAAATACTCCTTGCCTTCTGCTTGGTAACGGTGATAGTCAAAAGCTTCTATCATATGTATATTGAAGCCGTGAGTTGCCAAATATGCCCAAACCTGTACTGTCCATGCCGCTTTGTCACGCTTAAAACCGGTAATTTTTTCTAGCTCGTTCCAGCTATATTGTTTACTAGTGAGGCATTCTAGCGCTGAACGCAGACATGCCAGCATGCAACTCATATTATCGATACGATTAGCGTAGAACGGTGGGTGCTGCATGTGCTTTAGGCGCGGAGGCCGACGGCTTTCTGGACTTTCAGGAGGGTGGCATTGGCGACTTCGTTCATCTGTCTTTCGTCCGCTTCGAGCTTAGCCATGACCTGTGCTTCGTCAACTTGGGCAAGGCGGGCTTGGAAACCGGCTAGGAAAGTGCTGACCGCATCAGCGACAGCGGTCTTGAGTGGCCCGTACTGTCCTTGTCTGTCGTACTCAGCTTTTACGTCTTCAAGCAGACGTCCGGTTGTGAGTGCCAGGATTTGCAAAAGGTTCTGGATGCCGGCTTGTTTGTGATTATTCACATCAATCTTGCCTAAGCTGTCAGTTGTAGCACCTTTAATCTTCTTCGCGGCTACCTCGGGATTGTCACCAAGGAAGACTACGCCCTTGCCTGTGTCATCACTTTTACTCATCTTCTTACTCGGATCGACCAGATCTTTGATACGTAGTCCTTGGTCTTTACCAAAAAACTCATGCTGTTCCTTAACTGGCTTAGGCACGACGAATAAGTCACCAAACTTGTGATTGAGCCGCTCGGCAACATTGCGCGTATACTCGATGTGTTGCCGTTGGTCATCGCCGACCGGTACATAGGTGGCACCGTACAGTAGGATGTCCGCTGCCATTAGCGCCGGATAATTAAACTGCCCGACACCGATATGTTCAGTGCCGACTTTGGCGCTTTTGTCTTTGAACTCGGTCATGCGACTGAATTCGCCAAAGCCGGTAAAGCAATCGAGGATCCAGGCTAGTTCGCTGTGCGCAGGAATATAGCTTTGGCGATACAGGTGTACGCTGGGGTTATCCAACGGTAGCCCGGCGGCCGCGAAAATACGTAGGTTGTTCATGATGTCGCGTTGCAGGTTGCTGTGATCTATGGGCGTGGTAAAGCTGTGCAGATCGGGCATGAACAGATTGACTTCATATTCGTCTGCATGGTTTTTAGCCATGTCGATCAGTGGCAGCAGCGCGCCAAAATAGTTGCCAACATGCAGGTCGTTGTTGGCCCGGAGGCCCGTTAAAATTACTGGTTTAGTCATTGGTTTCATTATACCGCATCCCTTTCTATGGGTGGTATAAGTGGTGCGTAGCGCTCATATGGGTTGCCGCCGTGGTGGTCACACAAAGCATCGACCACGACCGCGCCAGTTTCAATTGCCGTTTTCATGGCATCTTCCGGTATGCCATTTCGGTGGAAAGTGGCGTCTGCATATGGTCCGTACTCGACGACCATCCGATTGCAGCTACCCTTCCCTGTCCGCTCCCCAGGTGACTTGCCTATGGCGTAATCGCCCAAGCAGCGGATAATGCGCGTTGCCGCAGGTGCGTCGGTATCAGGATTGTGTACAATGTTTCGTGCTTTACTGTATTTCAGGCTTGGTAGATATTGATCTCTCCTCTGTGTCCCTTATATTAAAAACCGCCACTTTGGTGGCGGTCGGTGATTCTAAAGTTGAATATTGTTTTATGCAACTATGCTGCAAAGCCGCCACGAGATCGTGTCGGTAAACCAGTACTGGTTGCTCTGTCTATAAGTGGACATGTACTTTATCCTATATCTCTGGCCTGGTCTTGTCAATCAGGGCTATCTCAATAAACTTTGTTGTGTTACTGTCGTTGTCCTGAATGCCGGTATGTATCGGCTTCAGGCCGTACAGTACACCAGCCGCTGGGCTGGCAATCGCTGCGTATTCAAGTTTGCCGCTATCGGCCACATACTTCGCACTCAGCGCAGTATCGTTCCATGGTATTTGCTTTGCGGCGTATAGTTCATTGGACAAAAACTTCTTGCATTGATCCAGGGCGGGTTGCTGGGAATATACGTATCTTACATCTTCCAACTTCGCTCCCTTAATAACAAGCAACGAATGATGTATCGGTAGTAATATACTGTCCAATTCCTGATACTTGCCTTCAAGGGTTGCCAGCTCAACTTTCGCCTCTTTAATATCACCAATGAGTGCGTTATAGACCGCACATATGACGGTATTTACATCTCCATCTCTCAGAGCACTGAACAGTGCTTGGAAGGTGTCAAAGTACACTAACTTGCAACTAGGGTGTAGCGATAATGCAGCCTGCTCGTGGTAGGAGGCTTTGCCACCCTGTATGCCGATTAATTGTGTCATGTCTACTCCCACGTTCGCTATGCATGTCCGTTAACAAGTTCAGTTCTCAAGGACGCCAAAACCATTCAGACCATCGGCATCCTTTGTGTACGACTGTGTCTCGAGGCGCAGATGTCCGGTCTCATTGCCGCCAATGGTAGTCATTTGGCTGCCATGCACTGTCAGTACAATGTTCGTATGACCCTCCCCGGTGTGGTAGATTGCGACGTCACCAGTTTTGGGTACATATGTTCCGGCGATACGGTATTGATGGTTTGTTTGTAAGTATGCTTGAAGCGTGTAGACACCGGGGATACGCCAGCTGCCTGAGCTTGGATTATCAAAAGGCTGGCCTGCTTTCATAAAAATCCAGCTGGCAAAATCGGCGCACCAAGGTTCTTTTGACCCCCGAGTGTAGGTGAGTACCGCAGCATCATAGCTCGCCGGTTTTTTAGTATATTCTTGTCTGGCAAGTGCTACGATCTGCTTTTGTAGCGAAGTTAGGCCGTTTGTAGAGATGTTCGGGAATGGCGCATCCGGCGCTTGATATATATGGGCTATGGCTGTCTGCACGGTTATACGGACATCACGTCGGAACGGGTGAAACAGGCACATCACACCAGACAGAAAAACCACTGCACCAAAAACGAGCAGCAGCCTTTTAAATCGCGAAACATTGTTTGTCATTGAACTATTGTACAGCGATGCGGTTCTGGGAAGAACAGCCGACAAAATGTGAACCATTTTGCCGGCCTAGGTGAGAAACCCACTCGCATTTGTCTCGTACAGAGTCCTAGCGCTTGGTGAACTGACGCTGCTTACGGGCGCCTTTGAGTCCGAACTTCTTGCGCTCTTTTTCGCGTGGGTCGCGGCTGAGCAGGTCTGCGCGCTTGAGTGTGCTACGGTAATCAGTGTTCAGCTCGGTTAGCGCCTTGGCGATGCCGAGGCGGATAGCGTCAACTTGGCCGGCGTGGCCGCCGCCGCTGACAACGGCGGATACGTCGTAGTCACTGACGGGCAGTTCAAGTGTAGCAAACGGCTTCTGGAGTTCACCTAGGAGCGTTTTGCTGTCGGCCAGATACTCGGTGGCCGGTTTACCGTTTATGGTGACGGCACCCTTACCCTTCTGTACGCGTACACGAGCCGTGGCGCTCTTACGACGGCCGAGGGCATAGAAGTAGTTTTTAAGCGTTGCTGCTGCCATTATTTAGTTCCTTTCAAGCTGATAGTCTCAGGTTTTTGTGCCTCGTGCTTGTGCTCGGCACCCAGATAAATCTTGAGACGCTCAAGCCGTGCATCACGCAGTTTGTTGACGGGCAACATACCGCGCACTGCTTCGTACAGGGCACGTTCCGGTGTGGGGCCATTCAAGACTTCTTTCAGGCTGGCTTCTTTGAGACCGCCCGGGAAACCGCTGTGGCGGTAGTACATCTTGTCTTCCAGCTTGTTGCCGGTAACTTTCAGGTTGGCGGCGTTTACGATGACTACAAAATCGCCGGTGTCGATGTGCTGGGTGAACGTTGGCTTGCCCTTACCGGTCAACAGCGTCGCAACCTTGGTGGCAACGCGCCCCAGGCTCGCTTCGGAAGCGTCTATGACATACCATTTGCGTGTCACGTCGCTGGGCTTGGCGCTGTAGGTCTTTTGGCTCATTATTTAGTCTCCTTGGCAACTGCTTTTTCGGCCTTCGCGGCGATAGGCTTCTTAGTCTCAACCTTTTCGGTCTTTGGCTTTTCGGCAGTAGCACTCTTGGCCACGGGTGCTTCTTCGAGGTCGTCTACAAAGCTGACCTGGGCCATTTCTGCGTTATCACCGCGGCGGGGCGTGGTACGCTTGATGCGGAAATAACCACTGACTCGGCCACCGAGCTTGGGAGCGATTTCATCCACCAGCTTGTTGGCGGTGCTGATCTGCTGCAGAGCGGCAATCACTTGGCGGCGGTTGTGCAGATCACCCTTCTTAGCTTTGGTAATCAAGCGTTCCACGTACGGTACGACTACTTTTGCTTTAGGCAGTGTAGTCTCGATTGAACCGTAGATGATGAGCGACTCAGCGAGTCCCTTTACCAGGGCTTCGCGCTGGTCGCGTTCGCGGTGGAACTTCGTTCCTTGGTATCCGTGACGATGCATGACTAGAGCTCCAACTCCGCGATCTTCTCTTTGACTTCGTCGAGGGCCTTGCTGCCGAAGCCTTTCAGGTCACGCAATTCTGCATCGCTAAGACTGAACAGATCCTGCACGGTGTGAATGTCGTTGTTAACGAGTGCGTTCGTGGTGCGGGCAGTCAGGTTCAGATCTTCGATAGAAGTGTTAAGCAGGGACGCATCATCGCTGCTGCTGGCGCTTAAGCTTTCGCTGTGGGCACTGCCGTCGCTTGTTTCGTGGGCAGCCAGGCGGGTCTTGCCGGCCAGCGCGGTATACTGATTGACCAGAATAGCAGCGGCTTCTTCAAAAGCATCACGCGGGGTGATGGTACCGTCAGTGTCGACAGTAACGCTCAATTTGTCGAGGTCAGTCTGCTGACCGACACGGGTTTTCTCAACCTTGTAGCGAGTGCGTAGCACCGGGCTGAAGATGGTGTCAATGGCAATGAAATCGCTCTGCTTTTTAGCAGTGCTTTCTTCGATGGGGCGGTAGCCGCGACCGGTTTCAACCACGATGTCCATTGTCAGTGTAGCCTTGTCGTCGTCGACGGTAGCGATCAGTTGATCGGTGTTTACAACTTCGACATCGGCGTTACCTTGGATGTCCTTACCGGTTACAACGCCTTTACCCTTCTTGGTGATGCGCAGTGTCTGCGGCTCGTCGCCGTAGACGCGGAAGCGGAGCAGCTTGAGGTTCAGCATGATAGCCACGATGTCCTCTTTTACGCCCTTGACAGTGGTGAATTCGTGGGTAGCACTCTCGATCTTGAAGCTCGTGATGCCGGCACCGGCGATACTGCTGAGCAGTACGCGACGCAGGGAGTTGCCAAGCGTCATGCCGTAGCCGCTTTGCAGGGGCTCGATCACAAACGTACTGCTGGTAGTCCCGTGGTCTTCAACGGCGACTAAGCTGGGGGTTTGAATCATCTTTGACATAGTTTATTCTCGCTCTTCCTTCCCTGTTAGCGTGAGTAGTATTCGACGATTAATTGTTCGTTAATTTCCGGCTCGGCGTCGTCTCGCAGAGGCAGGTTGGTTACTTTAACGGCGGTCTTTTTGCGGTCAACGTTCAGCCAGCCGGGAATAGTCGACGGAGCGGGGCTGACATCGTCTAGCTTCTTGAAGTACTCGGTAGCTTTGCTGTGTTCGCGTAAGGATATTTCATCGCCGATACGCAAACGGATGCTGGGGATGTCAACACGGCGGCCGTTCAGCACGAAGTGACCGTGTGTCACCAGCTGACGCGCGGCGCGGCGGGAAGGGGCAAAGCCGGCGCGGTAGACGGCATTATCGAGGCGACGCTCCAGGTACTGAAGCAATGTCGCTCCGGATTGACCCTGGGTCCGGGAGGCCTCGGCCATCAGGTTGCTGAATTGTTTTTCAAGTAGGCCGTACAGGCGCTTGACTTTCTGCTTCTCACGCAGTTGTAGCGCATATTGGCTGGGCTTATTGCGCATACGGGCGCCAGCGGCTTGACCGGGGAGCGTGGTACGCTTGGCCAAAGCCTTGTGAGCCTTGGGGTGCAGCGCGTAGCCTTCGCGGCGCGAAAGTTTAACGATAGAACGAGTGTCTCGTGCCATGGTTTAAACCCTCCGTGCTTTCTTAGGGCGAACGCCGCCATGCGGCACACCGGTTACATCAGTAATGCTTTCAACATTGATACCGACTGTCTGCATGGCGCGGACAGCGGCATCGCGACCAAGGCCGACGCCCTTGATAAAAGCGTCGACTTTGGCGAGGCCGTAGGTTTGCTTAGCGGCCTGGCCGGCCTTTTCGGCGGCAACCTGAGCGGCGTAAGCAGTGCCCTTTTTGGAACCGCGGAAACCACAGGCGCCAGCGCTGCTAGCCGCTAGCGCACCGCCGCTCGCGTCCGTAAGTGTTACGATAGTGTTGTTGAACGAAGCCTGAACATGCAGCTGGCCCGCGGCCACGCTGCGCTTCGACTTTTTCTTCTTGGTTGTGGTAGCTGTAGATGTATCTGCCATAATATGTAATTCCTAAAGACTAGTAGTCTTAAGTCTTGCTTGCCACCTTCTTGGCGGTGCCGCCTACGGTGACTTTCTTGCCGCGACGGGTCCGGGCGTTGGTCTTGGTGCGTTGGCCCCGAGCTGGTAGGTTGGCTGCGTGCCGTAAGCCTCGATAAGCCTTTATATCCTTGAGACGCTTGATGTTAGCGCTCACGACACGCTGTAGCTCACCTTCAACAGTCAGCTTCTCATTGATGTAGTCCTGGATCCGGGCAATTTCGGCGTCAGTCAGGTCTTTGGTGCGCACAGTGCGCTCCACGCCCGCGGCGGCCAAGATATCGTCGGCGGTCTTAGGACCGATACCGTATACATAGGTCAGGGCGACCCAGATTTGCTTTTCTGCGGGGATTGTTACCCCGGATATACGAGCTGCCATAGATTAACCCTGCCTCTGCTTATGCTTCGGCTTAAATTTGTTGATAACATACAGACGACCCTTCCGGCGGACAATCTTGTCGTCGGGGCTGATCTTCTTGACGCTTGCACGCACTTTCATGCGGATCATTGCTCCTTTATCTGCAATAACACACTGCTTTAAGTTGTTGGGATAGGTAGGGCTCTTAACCCTTGCGATAGGTTATGCGACCCTTCGTAAGATCGTAAGGTGTCAGTTCAACCGTCACGCTGTCGCCGGGGACAATGCGGATAAAATGTTTGCGCATTTTGCCGGCAACGTGAGCTATAATTTGATGGCCGTTTTCAAGTTCTACACGAAACTGGGTGCCAGGTAGAGTTTCTACAATGGTTCCCGTCAGTTCGATTACTTCTTTACTCGCCGCCATAAAATATATCTTCGATATATTTTCCGGCACTCAGTTAGTCGAAGTAAACTTCGCTTCTCCTCCGTGCCGACAATATAACAAGGCCTAATTATAGCAGTATTTACCACATTCTGTAAAGGGTAGTTACGGGTATAATCTATCGGGTTGTCCACAAGTGCTCAGGATGAGCAGACATTGAGTGAGGCGGGCACAGCGTTTTGCGTGGCTACGTCTCGAGGGATACAGTTCTGCCCTACCCATATCACGGCCCATGAATTATCGCTACCCCTTGCTAGTGCCAAGCCGTTCGGGCTTGCGCCGTCGGCAGCAAAGGTACCACTTAGCTTCAAGCCTGTCTCCACGAACCCCGGTGCGGTGCTTGTGCTACCCGGTGTAAGCGCGCAGCTGGTGTTTGCCCGTAGGTCGCTAGTGCAATAGTTCAGGATCGCCTGATTGGCAGCTGAAACCTCGGCGGCTGTGGGCGGATTTACCGGCGCTGTCGCTGTAACAGTGCCTGATGCGTCGGTGGTCTGCTGCACTGGCTGGGCTATGGGTTGGGACCGCATGCTAATGATAAGGCCGATCAGTATGGCAAGACTGATCGGAATCAGGAAGCCAACGACCGTTATCGGGTCAAAGCGTTTATGTGCAGCGAATGGATTGGCTACATGTACCATATAGTAAGCATAGGCGGCTGCGACACGGTGCGCAAGTCGCTACTTCTTGGGTGCCGTTGGTTTTTTACGGCCAGGAATGAAGCGTAGAATCTTTGCCCCGCCAGTAACGGCGGTTAGGTTTTCTCCGCCGGTCGCGTCGTAGAAGAAGTCCTCGCTCTCGTATTGGTCATACGTAACCATCAGGGCGCGCGATTCCACAGCACGTAGAGTCTCAAGGGATACGGACACCAATATAAGGACGCTGGTACCGCCGATAGCGATGTTGCTGGTGTTTAAGAACACCTGCGCAATGATCGGCAGCAGAGCCAGCGCACCCAGCGCTACTGCGCCGAACAGCGTGAGACGGTTCACGGTCCGACTCAAGTATTTCTCGGTTTGCAGCCCACTGCGTACGCCTTCGATAAAGCCGCCTTGTTTCTGGAGGTTCTCAGCAATCTCCTTGCTGTTGAATGTCACGCTAGTATAGAAGAACGTGAAGATGAACACGAGTAGGAAATAGGTAACCGGGTAGATGTATGCCTCCCAACCACCGGTGCTAAAGGTGCTGCTTGAAGGAGGTTGGAACCAGTTCGCAAGGTTCGTTCCGATTTGCTGCAAGTGCGCGCTGTGGTTGGTCTTTAGAATCTCCCCGACAAAACTCGGCACGCTTAGGAACGCCACGGCGAAGATGATCGGCACTACGCCGGCGGTGATAAGCTTGACCGGTAAAATGGTCGTCACACCACCGTACGCCCGGTTACCTTGCACGCGTTTGGCATAGTTAACGGTAATACGTCGTGCCGCTTCGTTTAGCATCACCACCGCCCAGGTTACGAGTAATACTATGGCCAATATGAGGAGCGCATACCAGAACGCACTTTCATTAATGGGCAACACTTTGCCGAATACGTGCCACTTGTCACTCTTGTTATAAATACTGCTGCCAATGCCGCTGATCATACTTGGCAGACTGCCCACGATGCCTACGGTAATGATCAGGGATATGCCGTTTCCAACCGATTGTTCGGTTACCAACTCACCCAGCCACATAAGCAACATGGAACCACCGGTCAGCGCGGCTACCATTAATGCCCATTGCCAGATGGAGGTGTGCGCGGTAATATCGCCGATGCCGCCAATCTGCTGAGCCCGCTGACGTACTAGATAAATGGCGCCGACACTCTGGATAAGGGCGAGCGGGAATGTCAGGATACGGGTGTACTGGTTGATCTTCTTCTGGCCGGATTCACCTTCCTTATGTAACGCCTCCAGCTTCGGAATAGCTTTGGTCAGTAGCTGCATGATGATGCTGGCGTTAATGTAGGGGCCCATGCCGGCGATCATAATGCTGAAGTTGGCCAGCGCACCGCCGGACAGAACGTTTATAAAGCTTAGTAGCTGGGGCGTGCTACTGTTGAAGAGGTTAGTCAGCACCTGTTTGAGTGTTTCCGGATTGCTCAAAGGAATCGGCACATGCGCCAAAATACGGTAGACGAGTAGTATGCCCAGCACTGCAAAAATGCGCTTTCGCATATCCGCCTGGCCGAGTGATTTGCCGATGATTTTCCAGTTCACCTGTTTTCCCTTTTCCTCAAATTCTTTTATGAGTATACAGGGCTGCCCCGGTTCGTACAAGCAGTAGAACCTACGTGAAGATGATGACTAGTTGCGTAAGATGCTTTTAATAATTGCTGGCTAACAGGCACAGGGTGACCATTGTCTTTGAAGCAGTCCCATTCAACAAAACACCGGCTTGACAGGTGGCGTTTGACTATCCGAACTTGCTATGCGGCCGCGGTATTGCCCATCTGTGCCGACGACTGATCCTGGCTTACGGCGACTGCATATGGTATACGTGCTGTAGCCGTTTCCGATGGCTTATTGCTTGATAAGCGGACTGTGACAGCGGCTAACATATCGGATGTATCCCAATTCCATCCAGGGTCGTCACCTAATTCCTCTCGCAAACTTCCTGGCCCGGAAGCATAAAATAATTGAGGACTTACACCCAGGGGTCGGGTATTCTCAACTTTAAAAACTACTTTGTGGAGACTTTTGATACTAAGATTCGACGGAGAGACGTTTGGGTCGTGTGGCACAAAAAATGCCAGTGTTCGTTCAGCTTCATTAGCTAACCCCAGTGCACCCAGTATTCGCACTCGCATTTCTTTGGAGCTGACCAGTTGCGCATCTTCGCTCTCGGCGCTGACCCGATCGTAAATGGGAAACACCAGCATCCGTGCTTCTCTAGTTAGTGTATCTTCAACCTGTGTCATAGCGCTATTACATCATACTCATGCTGTATATTCTGTTCAGCAGCTAATTGTATTCCCGGTCCAAGTATGCTAGCAGCTTCTCTACAAACTTCCGTGCTTTAGTGTCAGCCCAGTTGTCGGGTATGTGAAAACCATCGTTAAACTCCCTTTCCGCTATCATGGAGAAGACAAGATAGATGCCCTTACGGCTTTTTGCAATCGGTCCCTCTTCCTCTAGAGCTTCAATCTCATTCAAGGAAGCTTTAACGTCGATACATATAACCAGGGGTATGCCCCTGTGAATAATCTTGAGACGATAGTCGAAACCCTCTTTATCTTCTTCGGCTGTTGCGCGCTGACATTCTAAACCGGTATGCAGCAATATATCCCAAAAGCCAGTTTCGTGTTGTATCCCTTTGATCCTACTGCCTATATCCCGGGCGGCAGACAGAAGAAGCTCCGTATCTTCGATTGCAAAGTTTGCAGCGTTGAAAAGTGCCATCGTGAGTTCGGACGCCTTAGCATCAGGATATAGTTCTACGAACCTACCAATACCCGTATGGTAGTTACCGATTATGCACAGCTTTTCTGCTAGCTCTTCGTCAGTTTGCGGCTTGCCCCGGTCAAGAGCACCTTCTGCATATATATAAGCGGGAGTGGCTGCCATTAACCCCAGGGCCATAAAGGGCAGGGTATCAGCTCTGTTGTCACCACTGCGCCTCCGCCTGTCGGTCATTATTTCTCGAGAAAAGTCGGCAAGCGTGTACCAATACGCGGGATCTTCGAATGCGGATGGGTCAACACCGGCAGATTTACATCTGGCCTGGAAGTCTTCATCTACGGTCAGTTTATAAAGAGCTCGCAAGCCACTATTAAACGCCTTTCTGAATTCTTCTGGTGTAGCTTTGCGCGGCTCTGGCGTTGGTGGAGTGGGTAGGGCGTCGACTATGACTACTTCTGCTGCAGGGAGCGCCATAGTCCCAGCCAGGTTCGCTGCAGCTACGCCGGTTACGTCAAGGGATTCCTTAGTGCGCGGCAGTAAGCTGGGATGTGCGGCTGGTAAAATTTTATCAGCGTCAATAACGTACCCTGTACGTGGCGGCTCTTCCGCTTGCGTACCAGGCAGTACATTCGGTGGCTCTTCTGGCATTTCACCTTGTGGCGGAAATTCTTGGGTTTCCGATCAACGGCACCATTTCTCCTGGGAGTATCGGGTCAGAGGGGTACTTACCAGGGACTCGCCGTTGCCTTTTGGCTACTAACTCGATGTATATTATTCCTAGAGTGTTCATGGCACCATTCAACCACGCCGGACACTGCATGGATGTAAAACGTATTACTGCTTAGTGAATAATATGCTTTCTTACGGTCCGACAAGGGTGTGAAAAATAAAAGAGACCCTTTCATGAAGCTTCACCCGGTGTATCCTAGCTCAACGGCTTGGCGTCTCAGGCGTTTGAAATAGGGTGCGATGAGCTTGTAAGTCTCAAATTGACCAAAGCCTTCCTCGTATTGTGCGCCACCTCCGCTGCCCCTTACATCCGCGCAGAGTTGCCAGAAGTGGCTTGGGGGCGAGAACCTATCTTCGCGACCGTGTACCAAAAATACTGGTCTAGTAATGTCTTTTGTACTGAAGCCCCAAGGTGACCCCGCGGCTATAATGTCATCATATCTTCCCTCGGCGCGGCAATCGGCGTGGCCCAAGGCCATCTGTCGACGTATTCCCGGATGACCTTCCAAATACCGCCGATCAGCTTCGCTCATATGCGGCTCAACATCCTGTTCAAACGTTGCGTATATATTTGTCTGGGAAGCGAGTGCAACAGGTGCGAGGTTGGCCATAAGTTTCTCCAACTTGTCTGGCGTTGCCCCATACGCTTCCCGGTTAGCTTCGGACATGCCGGTGAACCAATCTTTCATTCCCTCACGTGGTGCCATGCAGGAAAATACTGCCGCATTTACGATGAGGTCCGGTAGAAGCGCCGCGCAGGCTAGCGCTCCAGGGCCACCTCCTCCCCTGCCGGCTATACTGGCCTTCGTGATACCGTATACCTGCGCTACTGCTTTCACATACGCTGCGCAGTCGGCAATAGTACGACCTTCATGGCGCGGCTGGCTATCTCCGCATCCCGGTCGACTTATACCTATGCGATGTATACCCATTCTATAAAGATCAATGTGAGATAGACTAGGCCCCTTAGCACTACCCGGCGTACCATGCATATCAAATATAGGCCATCCATCTAGCTTACCTGTCGACACGACCTCAAGGTTAAGCTCTGTGCCATCCTCCAGTGACACATTCACGCTCCCATCCGAAAGACATTTGGGCGGTTCGCTTTGGTTAATGCCAATCCTCTCTGTATGTGTGGAGTGGGCCGGTGCGTCATTGTCGTCTACTAGTTGATGCGGGCTATAACCTGGACCAAAATATCGCTCGTTTACGGTCTCTGATGCTGGCATACGTCTTCCTTGTTTTACCGAGTATTACTACGTTATTTTTGAACCCTGTGCCGGTAGCGTGCCAGAGCAAAAGACTGCTTCGTTACTTTTTATTTCACAAATGGCTAATTCTGACATAGAGTAAGAAATATGGATGTGAAAGACTTGGAATACATGGGGCTGACAAATAAGCAAGCTAGGGCATACATAGTGCTGCTTGAGCATGGTAGTTGTACTGCGCCAAAGCTCTCCTGGCTGCTGGAGGAAGGTCGCTCAAATGCTTACAAAATTCTTGATAAGCTTTGTGAGCTAGGTCTGGCGAGCAAGGACACTCGAGGAAAGCGAGTATACTCGCCGTCAAGCCCGACTGCCCTTGAGCGCCTTGTGGAGACCCAGGCTGAGCAGGCACGACTACGGAGTCGCAGGCTGGATGCTGTATTGCCCGACATGCTCAATTTCTTTTTTGCACATTCCGAGCAGCCGAGTATTCGTTATTTTCAAGGCCGGGAAGCCTTGCAGCACGTATTCGGTGACATGCTTAAAACTGGCAAAGATATTTATCTGTTGCGTTCGCCTGGCGATGTCAAATTTTATGATGAGGCGTTTTTTGCTGAATTCCGTAAAAAACGTGCCAAGCTCGGCATCCGTACCTACGCCTTAACACCTGACGTGCCAAGTGCTGTTCACAATCTGCAGACTGATTTCGAGAGTAAGTTTGTCCGCACCTGGATTCCTGCGAACGCTTATACAGCAGACGTTGAATGGGACGTATACGGCGATAAAGTAGCCCTGATCTCGTACGGCAAAGAGGCGATAGCGACTATCATTGAGAGCCCTCAAATTGCTGAGAGTTTTCGTCAGGTTTTTGGTCTGCTTCTAACATTTGTTTCACTGGCGACTGGTAAAACTATCCCATAATTTATTGCTGTACGGTATCTGGCGTTGAAGATTCAGTGAATATAACAAACGCGTGCTCCACCCAGTAGTCTAAACTTATCTTTGAAAATGCTTCAGAAGCAGTTTTTATAGGGAAAGGTGGAGCAACCTCACCCGGGTGAGCGGTCAGAACAACCGGGCGCTGCTCGGCATCACGTTCAATAATCACGCTAACCTTGTTAGTCTCAGCCGTTTCGAGGATGGCTAAAGTTGCAACTGCTATGTTAGCCTTAGGCACAAACCTGCCGTCAGGATACCAGGCTCCAGGTATGCCGTCTTCTTCTGCGGGGTCACCGCCTGGCATGCGAATGCCCTTTGTAACTTCAATACCGGCCTCTTCAAGAGCTGCAACCTTCATGACGCCTGAGTACCCCAGTACTTCACGCCCAGGCGATATAACTTCAAGCGTAAGCTCGACCATGCCATACCGATCGAATCGCATTGAGGCTGGCATTACTTCTTCCAGCAGTGAAATTATCGACCGAGTGTTAGGAAATAACAGATGGTTGAATTGGCTACCGGCTATTGCCCGGCCCTGGTGAATTGAGAGGTGATCGGCTGCGCCCGTAAAGTCCACGGCCTCACGACCAAAGGCACCATCCGTAAGCTCTACACAGCCATTGCCACGAGTTGATACTTGTGTAGCGGCAACCCACACAAGACCTCTGGCCGTTTCGGCAATGTAACGCATGGCTATCTCATGCTGTTCGGTCTCCGGGAATGCTTCATGTGTCATTGTGGAACCTGTATTTTTATTTTATAGCCTATTGATCCGTAGTGCTAGCATAAGCACTAGACTGTGCTGGTCTCCTATATGACTTCTGTAATCGTAAGATGCTTAATATGCGCAAAAGAGGCCATAGATTGGCCTCTTTTGTAGTTCGAAAAGATCTTACTTTTCTTCCTGCTTCTTGCTAGCGGGGCGAGCTGGGCGCGGGACGACAGTAAAATCGCCGCCGGCTTTCTGTATGGTTTCGACGGCGCTCAGGCTGGCGGCCTGCAGGCTGACACTTACCTTTTTGGTGAGTTCACCACGTGTAAGTAGTTTGACGCTGGCGTATGGGCTGCTAACCAAGCCCTTTTCGGCTAAAACAGCGTTGTCCACTTTGGCACCGAGGCCGTTCAGCTGGTCGGTAAAGACGTTTTCGGCCTTAACCTTGAAGCTGCGGAAACCGTGGAGCTTTGGCAGGCGCTGCATGAGCGGGTTCTGACCACCTTCAAAGCCCGGTCGCTTGGAAAAGCCGGTACGGGCGCCCTGGCCTTTGGTACCACGGCCGGCAGTCTTACCCTGGCCAGCGGCGATACCGCGGCCGACGCGCTTGCGCGACTTGTTGGCAGTACTGCGGAGTTCGTTGTACTTCATTATTTCTCCTCCTTCGAGGCAGCTTTCTTGGCAGCAGGCTTCTCAGCTTTGTGAGCCTTGGCTGCAGCGGTGTCGGTACGGCTGGTTACCCAGTTTTTGGCAGGTTCCAAGCTCTGCAGGGCGGCAATGGTAGCGTAGGCGGTGTTGGCTTTGTTGGTACTGCCGAGACTCTTACTGAGTACATTACTGACGCCGGCAACTTCCAAAATGGTGCGGACCACACCGCCGGCGATCAAACCGGTACCAGCGCTGGCGGGCTTGATGAGGATACGGGCACCACCGATCTTGCCTTCGGCATCGTGCGGCAAAGTGCCTTTGTAGAGATTGATCCGGCTCAAGTGTTTCTTGGCGACTTCGGTAGCTTTGGTAACAGCGGCGGTCACGTCAGCACCCTTGGCAATGCCAATGCCAACGCGGCCTTTGTGGTCACCAACGACGACGAGCGCGCGGAAACGGAACCGACGGCCGCCCTTTACAACGCGGGCCACGCGGTCGATATGCACGATACGCTCATCAAACTCTTTTTTCTCTTCCATAGCCGGGCCACGGTCGCCACCACGACGCGGCGGACGGCCACCCTGACCACCACGAGGACCGCGGTTGCCGGTTGGTGCGTTTGCGGGAGCTTGTGTCCCGGTAGTTGCTTCAGCCATGTTAGAACTCCAGTCCTTTCTCGCGGGCGGCGTCGGCCAGAGCTTTGACGCGGCCGTGATACATACGGCCGCCGCGGTCAAATACGACGCTACTCACCTTAGCTTTCTTAGCCTTTTCGGCGATTTCGGCGCCAACCCAGGCGGCCTTTTCGACCATAGTGCCCTTGGCAACCTTGCTACCAATGGTGGTAGCGGCGACAACTGTCTTGTGTTTCGTGTCATCGATGACCTGGGCACTGACGTGGTGGCCACTGATGAATACGCTCAGGCGGGGACGCTCAGTAGTGCCACTCACCTTGGCGCGAATGCGTGCCTTGCGTAAGCTCAGGTTCTTGGCCTTGAGTACGAGGTTATTCATTACTATTTGTCCTTTCCTGACTTGCCGGACTTGCGGATAATGCGCTCGCCCGTGTACTTAATACCCTTACCCTTGTACGGTTCAGGCTTCTTCAAGCTCCGGATCTCGGCAGCCGCCTGGCCGACTTGTTGCTTGCTGATACCGTTCACGGTAATTTTGTTTTGCTCAACAATGGCGGTAACGCCCTGCGGCAAGTGGTAGATAACTTCATGGCTGAAGCCCAGGTTCATCTTAAGGTCAGAACCGGCCAGTGCCACGCGGAAACCAACACCGTTGACTTCCAGTTGTTTACTGAAGCCTTGGCTAACGCCGGTGACCATGTTGGCCAGCAGCGCGCGCATTAGGCCGTGCTTGGCGCGGGTCTTAGGCTCGTCGTTCGCGCGGGTGACGATGATCTGGTCGCCCTCCTGCTTGACGGTAATGCCGGGCATGGTGAACTGCGTGAGCGTCCCCTTCGTCCCGGCCACCGTAATGGTGTCTGGGTCGACAGTGATTGTCACGCCGCTCGGGATCCCGATTGGTAGTTTTCCTACTCGACTCATAGTAGTTCCTTAAAAATTAAATTCCTTATGTTCCTAGTAAATACTCGCGATTAATTCGCCGCCCAAGCCGGCTTGCTTGGCTTCTTTGCCAGTCATCAGACCTTTACTGGTGCTGACGATGACGATACCACGACCATGTTTAACAGTCGGCATTTCCTTGGCATTGCTATACACGCGGCGTCCCGGCTTGCTCAGGCGTTTGATCTCAGTGATGCGGGCGTTTTCGCTCTCGGAGTTGATGACGATGTGCAGCTGCTTGCCGACATTAAGGTCAGTCACGCTGACACTCTCCAGAAAGCCGTTGGCCTGCAGGCTGCGGGCTACTGCTTCTTTGATATTGCTGTGTGGCAGGCTGACTTGGTTTTTCTGTACGCCAATGGCGTTACGGATACGGGTCAGCATGTCGGCGATGGGGTCGGTTGTAGTAACGCTCATATTACCAACTCGCTTTCGTTATACCGGGGATTTCACCCTTACTTGCATGCTCGCGGAATGTGATACGGCTTAGACCAAACTGGCGCATATAGCCGTGCGGCCGGCCGGTTAGGACGTCGCGGTTCTTCCAGCGGGTGGGGCTGCTGTTGCGCGGGAGTTTGGCAAGACCTTCGAAGTCGCCGAGCTCCTTCAGTTCGGCACGCTTGGCGGCGTACTTCTGAATCATCTTCTGGCGCTTTAGGTCGCGAGCGATCATGGATTTCTTGGCCATATTATTTGCTCTCCTTTTCGAATGGCATGCCAAATTTCGTTAATAGTGCTTTGCTGTGGTCTCTCTCTAAAGCTTTCACCACAAATACAACTTGGAGACCGTGTGGCGTGGTGGTTTCTTCAAACGTGAGTTCCGGGAATACGCTCTGGTCGGTCATGCCGATGCTATAGTTACCCTGCTTGTCGAAAGCCTTGGTTGGTACTCCGTGGAAGTCACGCAGACGCGGTAGTACGATGTTGATCAGGCGGTCCATGAATTCATACATGCGGGCGCCGCGGAGCGTCAGTTTAAGACCGATCATGTTGCCTTCACGCAGTTTAAAGCCGGCGATGGAGTTCTTGGCAACCGTTTCGACTGGAGCCTGGCCGGTGATTTTGCGCAGCGTGTTCTTGGCAGCTTCAATAGTCTTTTTGTCCTCTTTGGCGCGACCCAGGCCGACGTTAACGACGATTTTTTCCAGACGTGGTACCTGGTGCACGTTCTTAAGCTCCAGCTCTTTCTGTAGCTCTGCTACGAATTTGCCGGTGTAGGCTTCCTGGAGACGAGGGATATACTTAGCAGACGCTTTGGTTGCTTTTGCTGTTGTAGTCGCCATTACTTAATCTCCTTTCCGCTTTTCTTGTACACGCGGGTTTTGTTGCCCTTGTCGTCAAGCTTCATACCGATACGGGTCGGCTTCTTACTCTCAGGGTCGATCACTGCCACCTTGCTGACCCAAATGGGCTTGGTGATGTCGATGATACCACCCTGCGGGTGAACCTGGTTGGGCTTGACGTGCTTCTTAACGATGTTGACACCCTCAACCGTTACTTTGTTCTCAAATGGGTGAGTGGTAACGACCTTTCCGGTCTTACCCTTGTATTTGCCACTCAAGACCTGGACAGTGTCGCCCTTCTTGATGCGTATCTTGTACAGCTTTGTGGGTATTGTTGACTTATTCATGGTTAGAGTACCTCCGGTGCGAGGCTGATGATCTTAGCATAGCCCATATCACGGAGTTCGCGGGGAACGGGGCCGAAGATACGGGTGCCTTTCGGTAGCTTGTCATCGTTGATGATGACAGCGGCGTTGTCGTCGAACTTGATAGTACTACCATCTTTGCGGGTGATTTCCTTCTGAGTTCGGACCACTACAGCCTTTACCACACTTTTCTTCTTTACAGTACCGGTTGGGCTGGCCTGCTTAACGGTTGCAACAATGATGTCGCCCACGCCGGCATAGCGGCGGCGAGTACCACCGAGCACGCGGATGCACAGGATTTCCTTGGCACCGCTGTTGTCAGCTACGACCAGGCGGGTTTCCTGCTGGATCATTACACTTCCCCTTCTTTCTCGACGTGGGTCACGCCGGCCTTTTCGACCACCTCAGCGAGCTTGTGGCTCTTGCGGCGACTGATCGGACGCGTCTCTACGATCACGACCTTGTCGCCCACATGGGCTTCATTGTTCTCGTCATGGGCAATGAATTTTTTGCTGACCGTATATTGCTTACGGTACAGCGGGTGCGTCTTGCGCTCGCGGACAGTAACGACAATTGTCTTGTCGGCTTTGTCGCTGCTCACGACACCCGTGATTGACTTTGCCATTACTTGGCCTCCTTAACTAATTGTTCGCTCAATACTGTCAGCATGCGGGCCAGGTCTTTACGCTTGTTGCGGACGGCACGGAGGTTCTGATTGTCGCCCATGTAGATGTGGCGCTTCAGGTCGACGATTTCGTCGCGTAATTTGGTGGTCTCAGCGGTTAGCTCTTCGGTAGAGAGTTTGCGGATTTCTGCGATCTTCATCTTATGCCTCCTCCCGACCTAAGAATTTGGTCTTCACCGGCAGCTTGTGAGCGGCCAGGCGCATAGCCTCGCGGGCGGTTTCTTCAGTGACACCCTGCATTTCAAACAGGATGGTGCCGGGGCGAACCTTGGCGACAAAGAACTCGGGCGAGCCTTTGCCGGAGCCCATCTTCACGTCCAGCGGCTTGCGAGTCACGGGCGTGTGCGGGAAAATGCGGATCCAGATCTTACCACCGCGCTTGATGTAGCGGGTCATAGCCTGACGGCTGGCCTCGATCTGGCGGCTGGTGATACGTTCGTGGCCCTGAGCCTGCAGCGCGTAGTCGCCGAAGGCAATATAGTTGCCAGTCGTAGCCACACCCCGGATCTTGCCCTTGCGGACCTTGCGGAATTTGGTGCGCTTAGGAAGTAACATGTTAGTTTTCCCCCTTGTAGATCCAGACCTTGACGCCTACGATACCGGCACCCGGGAACAGTGCGCGGGCGGCGGCATAGTCAACGTTGGCACGGATAGTGTGCAATGGCACGCTGCCGGCGACTTCTTTTTCGCGGCGGCTCATTTCAGCACCGTTCAAACGACCGGCTACCTCGATGCGGATGCCGTTGGCACCGGCACGCATGGTAGCGGCGCTGGCGCTCTTGATAGCGCGGCGGAAGCTCATGCGGCGTTCGATCTGGTGCGCGATATTCTCGGCAACTAGCTTAGCATACAGGTCGGGCTTCTTAACTTCTTCGATGTTGACACGGACGGATATGCCGTAGACCTTTTCGAGTGCCGCCTTGAGCTCTTGGGCACCTTGACCGCCACGGCCGATCACTACCCCGGCCTTAGCGGTGGCAATAGTAACGGTAATGAGATTGGGCGAGCGCTCAATGTCTACTTTGTTGATAGCACCGCGGCTACCGAACTTGTCCTGAATAAGCTTGCGGACCTTTAAGTCTTCAGCCAGGAACTTGGCATATTGGTTCTTACCGACAAACCATTTGCTGCGCCAATCTTTGTTGGCCTGCAGGCGCATGGAGATCGGATTAACTTTCTGTCCCATGGTTATTTCTCCTCTTTCTTTGCAGGCTTAGTTTCTGCCTTAGCTTTCGGTGCGGGGCGCTGTTCGCCTTCGACCAGCACGCGGATGTGACTGCTGCGCTTCATGTACGGCAAGGCGCGGCCCATGGCGGCCGGGCGGAAACGCTTGGTACGCGGGCCGTGATTTACGGTAATCTCCACAATGCGCAAGCCGTCTGCCTTGTAGTTGTGGTTGTGTGTAGCATTCGCGGCGGCGCTCTGGATAGTCTTAATAACCGGCAAGGCGGCGCGGCGCGGTACATGCTCCAGGATGACCAATGCGTCAGCAACTGAGCGACCGCGAACCAGACTGGCTACTTCGCCGACCTTGCGCGGACTCATCCGGACACCTTTAGATTCTGCTTTAACTGCCATAGCTTTGCCTACTTACCTTTCGCCAGTTTACCGCCGTGAGAGCGGAACTTACGGGTCGGGCTGAACTCGCCGAGCTTGTGACCGACCATGTTTTCGGTGACGAACACCGGCACATGGACCTTGCCGTTGTGGACGGCAAACGTCTTGCCAACAAAGTCCGGCGCGATCGTGCTGGCACGGGCCCAGGTTTTAATAATAGTGCGGTCGTCATTGCTCAGAGCTGCCACTTTCTTGGCAAGCTTCGGGTCAATGAACGGGCCTTTCTTTAGTGAACGACTCATATGTTAGTTCCTTCTCTCTGTTCAAATACTGCACCGACACTTTGACCGCTATCATAACCGTCCAAAAGTGCGTCCAAAAATCTCATTTTTGCAAAGCGCTCGAACGGAGGGCGAGCCACGGCGGCAAATTGGTCGGCTATCTCGTGTAGCGCATGAACGGGCATAGCTGGATATGTAGGCCTTTTTTTGGCCGCAATATGAAAGCCAATGTCGTGACCAATACTCCCCACTACGTTGTCCCGTATCTGAGCGGCTCTTGCGGGATCCGGGTCTTCTCGCACATCAACAAAGTTCGACCAATCAGGACCTGACATTGGCGTACCATCTTCGGTAAAAGTGACAAATTCCCTCATCGCTATTTCCTCTTGGCCGCGTGACGGCTTCTTACGATCATGTTGCTGGTGCTCTTGCGGCGGCGCGTCTTGTAACCGAGCGTTTTCTGACCCCAAGGCGTACGCGGAGCTTTAGCCATACGGTGACGGCCACCGTCACCACCACCGTGCGGGTGATCCACGGCGTTCATGACCACACCACGCACGCTTGGGCGCTTGCCCAGGTGGCGGTTGCGGCCAGCCTTACCAATCTTGATGTTCTGGTGCTGCTCATTGCCGACGACACCGATGGTGGCGGTACAATTCAGGTTGACCAAGCGAACTTCACCGCTCGGCAAACGAACCTGGCCATATTCACCTTCTTTGGCCATCAGCTGAGCGCCGTTACCGGCGGAGCGGACCATTTGGGCGCCCTTGCCTGGCTGCAGCTCAATTGCGTGAATGGTTGTACCGACCGGGATGTTTTTGAGTGGCAGACGATTGCCGATCTCGATAGCGGCCTCTTCGTGGGAGACCAGCTTTTGGCCGATCTGCATGCCGCTAGCGGCGAGTACGTAGTGATACTTGCCCTCAGTGTCCTTCACACGGGCGATGCGAGCGCTGCGGTTCGGGTCGTACTCAATGTGCTCGATAACGCCTTCACCCTTGAAATTGAAGTTTACTAAGCGATAGAATTTGCGGGCGCCACCTCCCTGGTGGCGGGTCGTGATACGGCCCTGGTTGTTACGGCCGTTACCGCGGCGCTTTGGCTGCAACAGCGAGCGCAGTGGCTTCTTTGTAGTTACCGCGCCAAAATCCTGACTGCTCATACCGCGCCGGCCGGGAGTGGTTGGGTTGTATTGTTTAATGGCCATTATTTATCTCCTGACTTGCGGCTGCGCAGTAGACCACGATGGGCCGTCTTGTTTTCAGCCTTGGCGGTTGTCTTGACGACTGCGGGTGTTGCCTTTTTGCCGGCCGCCTTAGCTTTTTCTTCAGCTTTAGCAGCGTCTTTGGCATCAGCCTCTTCAGCTTCGAAGAACGGTAGGTGGCTGCCGGCTGCTAGTGTCACGTAAGCCTTCTTGATGTCACTCTGGACACCGTGTCGGTTGGCGTAGCGCTTGCCAGTAGTATTCATGACGCGCTTGGTCTTGCCCTTACGGTTCACAATACGCACCGCAGCCACCTTGACCTCGAACTGCTTTTCGACTTCTGCGGCAATCTCATGCTTATTAAGTTCGCTCGGTACATCCAGTGCAAAGGTGTTGGTAGCTTGAGAGGTGGAATAGCTCTTTTCGCTTAGACGAGGTTTGAGTACGTGCATTATTTGTCTCCCTTCAACCAGGCTTCGGTTGCCTTCAGCGCGTCAGCGGTAAATACCAGGCGGTCAGCGTTGAGTACACCGTAGGTGTTGACATAGGTGGCGCTGACTACAGAAACGCTGCCGAGGTTGGCGGCAGCGCGCACGAGTTCGGGAGTTTTTTCAGTAACAATGAGCATAATCGAGCGCGTAGCGTCGATCTTAGCAAGTAGCTTGGCCAGTTCGGCGGTCTTGCCATCTTTGACAGTCAGTTTTTCAAGCACGGCAATCCGGCCATCTTTACTAGCCAGAGTCAAAGCCTGACGCAAAGCCCGACGCTTAGCAGCTACAGGCAGCTTCTTAGAGTAGTTTTCTTCACCGGTCGGGCCAAAGACGATACCACCGCCCCGCCAAATCGGGTTTCTGGACGATCCGAAACGAGCGCGGCCAGTGCCCTTCTGCTTCCAGGGCTTGCGGCCACCGCCGCTAACCAGGCCACGGGTCTTAACGACAGCGAGGTTATCGCGGCCGTTGGCCAAGTAAGTGTCATAGGCCTGACGGAGCAGCTGGTGGTTCTCAACCTCTACGCCAAAAACGGCGCTGTCGAGCTTAGCGGGAGTTGTGGCCTTAGCGCCACTTGCAGTGTAAGTAGGAACTGCCATATTAGTTTGCCCCCTTAATAATTACAATACCCTTGTTCGGACCGGGCACTGCACCGACAACGCCGATGTAGCCCTTTTCTGCATCTACGAGTGCAACTTTCAGGTTACGGACGGTGACCTGCTCGTGACCGAGTTGGCCTGCCATCTTTTTACCCTTGAAAATCTTCTGAGGATACATACTGCCGATGGAACCGACGCGGCGGTAGCTGCGGCCACCGTGTGTCTTGCGACCACGGTGGAAGTTGTGGCGGCGGATCGTGCCTGCCCATCCCTTGCCCTTGCTGGTGCCGGTCACATGCACGGTGTCGCCAACTGAAAAGACCTCGGGGCTGATTTGGCTTCCAACCTTGAGGTCTTCAGTGATTTCGTCGGCGCTTGCGAGGCGGAACTCACGAATAATTTTCGGCATAATACCGGCGGCCTTAAAGTGACCGGCTTGCGCCTTGGGGGTCTTGGCCTCCTTGGCGGTCTCAAAACCGAGCTGTACGGCGGTGTAGCCGTCGGTGTCGTCGGTTTTGACCTGCGTGACGACGCAGGGACTAGCGGAAAGCAAGGTAACAGCCTGTACGGCGCCATCTTCAGCGATGGTGCTGGTCATGCCAACCTTTCTGGTGATAAGTGCTTTCATAGCATCCTTGTTTGCTTACGTCCGTCCAATATGACAAAAAAATGCCGGCGGCTGGCGGTTTCTACCTCTGTTAGGAAGTGACCTTTCCAAACTCACCTGGAGTGGATCTTTGATATACTTGTATAGATTAGCATACTGTCGCCACCTCTGTCAATTCGTTGCAAATTCTACACTAAATAAAGCACTTATCAGTCGTTTGGCTTTGGCGTACGGGCGAGCAGATACATATTTTCTACGAGCCCCTGGTAACTAGGACGAACAGTGTAGGGTTTGAGCTGTGCTACTGCCGCTTGGAGGGCATCAGTAATGACGTTTTCTGCCTCCTCTCGGCTCACAAGCTGTGGTAGGGTCGGTACACTGTTAGCAATATCTTCTGCCAAGTCGTCAATATCGTCACGGATTTGAAAGGCCCTGCCAGCCATTCGCCCGGCTTTCATGAGTCGTTTTGCTGCCACGGGGTCTTTGGCAGCCAAACCTGCCAGATAGCCACACAAACCAAATAGCGCGCCGGTTTTGCCGTCTGCAATTTTAATGACATTGGCCCGCGTAGCCTCTGCGGGATTTAATTCGTCTTCCAAGGCGACCGCTTCTGTAAGCTCTATAAACGTCAAAGCAGCCTGCTTGGTGGCGTCTCCGCTTTTTACCATGGTAAGCGCGAGTAGCGAACGAGACAGCAGTTGATCCCCGGCCAGCAACGCCATGGTGTTACCGTACAGCGTGTTGACACTTGGTCGGGCACGGCGCTCACTGGCCTCATCGATGATGTCGTCGTGCAGCAAGCTGCCGGTGTGCATGAGCTCGACTGCGGCCGCGCTCTCGAATAGCTCCTTTTCGGCTACCCCCAGTAGCCGTCCACAGGCTAGCACGAACTTTGGACGTACTCGTTTAGCTTTTGGCGCGTTTAGCAAATGGCGCGCAGCCCTGCCAAGCGTGCCGTCACCGGCAACATGGCCAGCCAGAAAGTCGTCAAAAGCTGCATCCATAACTCCTAAACATTGTAAATGGTGGGGTGCGTGGCTACAATGGCAGATATGAGCGTGAATGTGGCAATGTGGGGGAAAGCTCTTCGACAAATACCAAGGGTGGATAAAAAAGAGTGGGATGGACTTGACACGATTAGTCAGTGGCTGATCGCTACGCGCGGAGCGCTATTTTTAGTGACGGCCTATGCGTGTGTTATCGGCGCACTGATGGCGTGGCGCGTCGGCTATTTTAATATCTGGAAGTTCCTGCTCTGTTTATTCGGACTTGTTTTAGCACACGGTACTAATAATCTTATCAACGACTACACTGATTCGGTGCGCGGTGTGGACAGTGATAACTACTTCCGGACTATCTATGGGCCGCAACCTATGCAGCTGGGCTGGTGGAGCAAACGGCACCAACTGACCGAAGCCGCAGTAACGGGGGTGCTCGCCGCCACGTGCGGCTTGGCGCTAGTTCTGATTACCCACGATATACGCGTGGCATGGCTTATGGTAATCGGCGCGGTGTTTGTGCTGTTTTACACTTGGCCACTCAAATATCTGGGGTTAGGTGAGATTGCCGAGGTTGCCATCTGGGGTCCGCTGATGGCCGGTGGTACCTATCTGGTACTCACGAGTACTTGGAGCTGGCCGGTGGCGGCTGTATCAACGGTCTACGGACTGAGCGTCGCCAGTATCCTCATGGGCAAACATACCGACAAACTGCACGAAGACAAGCAAAAAGGCGTGCACACGCTGCCGGTTATACTGGGCGAAAAGTTCGCACGCGACACTAATATGGTCATCATCGCTGTCCAACCGGTGCTGGTAGTACTATACGTTGTACTCGGTTGGGTCGGTCCAGCGGTGCTTATAACCCTGCTCGGTGTTCCTGTTGTTACCCATACTCTCAAGTTTTACAGTAAACCGCGCCCAATTGAACGACCAAAGGACTACCCTGCTGGCCTGTGGCCGCTGTATCTGTCACATAGCGCGTTTAAGACCAGTAAGGTAGTCGGCGGGCTGTTCGTATTGGGGCTTCTGCTCGACACGCTCATCACGACACTGTAGGGGCAAGGCAATCGCTACTCGTGGTTCGGCCCGACTTAGCTCAATTCGTAGCAGTAGGCCGAGTGCCGCTGCTTTAGCTGCAAAACGACGAGTGCCTACGTGAAATGTTCCACGAAATATGTCCTCTAGATGTCCAACTGCTATCTCTGTGTCTTTTAGCTGAGAGTGTGTGAGTGTAATGCTGTCATCGTCTCCAGCTTCCGGTCTCCATATATTAGCTTCCGGAACCCCTTGCTGGAGTTGAGCGTGCACGATAGCCGCAATTGCCAGGTCGGCAAAGAACCCGTGGATGGTATATTCTCCCGTTGTTTCAGCATAGCCAACAGGAGGCATATACCTTTCTAGCCCTGACTCTTGGTCGAAAACGCTCATTATTATTCTTTGCAGATAAAAACCGCCAGCGGTGCCGGCGGTTTTGGGGTTCCCTTGCGGGTTGGTTTACATCTTGATTTCGACGTCGCACCCTGCCGGCAGGCTGAGGTTCATGAGCGAGTCAATCGTCTTGGGGGTTGGTTCAAACACGTCAATGAGGCGCTTGTGGACGCGCATCTCAAACTGTTCGCGGCCTTTCTTATAGACGTGCGGGCTCTTTATCACGGTAAAGGTACTCCGGCGCGTCGGCAGCGGAATCGGGCCGGCAAGGCTCGCGCCGGTGCGTAGTGCCGTGTCGACGATTTGCTTGGCGGCCTGATCAATGACCTTGTGGTCGTAAGCCTTGAGACGAATGCGGATCCGTTGTTTCTGGTCAGTCTTAACTTCTGCCATTTTATACTCCTACCGGCTCAACCCGGCATGGCGCTGTAACATCTTGACGATCGAATTCAAGGCGACCGGCACGACTTTTAGTCAGCACACATTAGTTTACCAGGCAAATTGTACAACAATACTGCAAGAAAAGAAAGGATTATCGTTGGTCGGGCACCCTGCGGTGCTCTGCTGCGATTTCTTTTCTATCCCAAGCCATGTACGCCACGCAGGCGATGATACCGACTGTCAGGATGAGTGTAACGGTGCCATCACCCCAGCCTAGGCCCTTAGGATGGGGCTTGCCAAACCAGTCGGCAAACGAGGCGCCCAGTGGCCGTGTAACCACATATGCGAACCAGAACGTTGCTACTTCGTTCAGGCGAAGCCTCAAGCCCATCAGCGGGACGAGCATTAAAGCGGCAAAAAGCAGCCCGGATGTAAAGTAGCCCAGACCAAGGCTGTTCGCCGTCCAGTCACCCGCTGCCGTACCGAGTGCAAAGGTCACGACCACCGTAAGCCAGTAGAACATTTCCCGCCGGAGGCTTGTGATGGTATGGATCGAAAGCGTACCCTCTACCTTATGCCACAGGGTGAATACGGCGGCTAGCACTACCGCGAAGAAACTCGTGGATAGCCAATACGGAACGCCGAACTGCTTGTGCAGTACATCGGCCGCCATTGTGCCAAACACTGCCACCATCGCCACGGCAAACCAGTACACCCACGGGTTATACTGCTTGGCGCGGAACTGCAGTATGAGCACTCCTGCGAATACGAGAAACCCAATGCCAACTGCTACGTAGGGGCTGATAGTATTTGCCAAGAAGTCTGAGCAGGCTTCGCCCATTGCCGTCGTGAGAAGCTTCGTGATCCAGAATAGAGCGGTTATCTCGGGAACTTTGCGGAGGGTCTTGCCGGTCAATTGCATGGGCCTCATTATAGGGTGACCGGGTATGGCGTCAATTCCATCAGCTAAAACTGAAGAACTCCGGAATGATTCCGGAGTTCTTGCAGAGAATTGTTCTTACGTAGAATTACTTCTCGATCTTGGTAACCACACCGGCACCAACGGTGCGACCGCCTTCGCGGATAGCGAAGCGCAGACCCTGCTCCATGGCAATAGGAGCAAGCAGCTTAACCTTGAAGGTGATAGTGTCGCCAGGCATGACCATTTCCTTGTCGGCCGGAAGCTCAACCTCACCAGTCACGTCCGTGGTACGGAAGTAGAACTGCGGCTTGTATCCCTTGAAGAACGGTGTGTGACGGCCGCCTTCTTCCTTGGTCAGGATGTAGACTTCGGCGTCAAATTCGGTGTGCGGGGTTATAGTGCCCGGCTTAGCCAGCACCTGACCGCGCTCGATGTCATCACGCTCAATACCGCGCAATAGCACACCGGCGTTGTCGCCAGCTTGACCTTGGTCCAAGCTCTTCTTGAAGGCCTCGATACCGGTTACTACAGACTTAGTGGTCGGGCGAACACCGACGATTTCAACTTCATCGTTGATCTTTACAATGCCTTGCTCGATACGGCCGGTAGCAACGGTACCACGACCCTTGATGCTGAAGACGTCTTCAATAGGCATCAGGAATGGCTTGTCGAGCTCACGGGTCGGCTCAGGAATGTAGTCATCCATGGCCTCCACGAGCTTCATGACAGCGTCTTCGTTCTCGGCGTCGCCGTCGAGAGCCTTAGTGGCAGAGCCACGAATGATCGGAGCGTCCTTGTCGAAGCCGTTCTTCTCGAGAAGCTCGCGAATTTCTTCTTCGACGAGGTCGACGAGGTCGGCGTCAGCGAGGTCCATCTTGTTGAGAAAAACGAGGATCTTCGGCACACCAACCTGACGAGCCAGCAGCACGTGCTCGCGGGTCTGAGGCATCGGGCCGTCAGCGGCAGACACAACCAGGATGGCGCCATCAATCTGAGCTGCACCGGTGATCATGTTCTTGACGTAGTCGGCGTGACCGGGCATGTCGACGTGCGCGTAGTGGCGCTTCGTACTCTCGTATTCCTGGTGAGAGGTAGCGATGGTAATACCACGGGCCTTTTCTTCCGGTGCGTTGTCAATGTCCGCGTAATCGCGTGCTTTGTTGGTATCGCTGGGAAGCTTCTTGGCCAACACGTGCGTAATAGCCGCCGTGAGGGTGGTCTTGCCGTGGTCGACGTGGCCCATAGTGCCAACGTTGACATGGGGCTTGCTTCGGTCAAATGTTGCTGCTGCCATGTTGTATGGATGCTCCTTAAAATTTAATTGTGTGCACGAGTATAAAAAGAACTCACACGAGTTACGTTTTCAGTATAGAGAACCAACAGTGGTTTGTAAAGAGTTTTGCAAGGTATGCGGCGTATGATTGCTGGGGTTATATCAGCGAACGATAATGTAGCGTTTCCGGACGGCTTGGACCAGCCCGGAAACGTAATCGAATATTTTTTCAACGCGCTTGGCATAGAGCTCAGCCTGCGCATCATCTTGCGGCGGCACGCGGCGTACCAGTGTATTGAACATCGCCTCCAGTGGATCGCCCTGGGCTGCTTCCGCCTCGCGCGTATCGGCAACGTAAGTGCCCATACGTTCGATAACCATGTCGGCCCGCACAGGATTGAGGCCTTTAGCTTCAAAATAGTGCTTAAGAGCCCGGCGGAACACGGCCTGGTTAACACTGAAGCGAGCCTGCTGCTCGTAGCCAGGCATGCTTTGAACGGCCCTCTCTGGCACTTGATTTTCACCGAGCAACAACAACATTGACAGGCCCATACAGCGCTGCTCCGTCAGGAACCGCTCATGGTACGGCGAGACGTGGCGCTCCAGTTCCCACGGAGCCTTTTCAATAAGCCGGCCTATCTCTAGTGCGTAAAATTCGTAAAGCGAGATAGGCGCTTGATCGCCTGCTGGTTCCTCCATCGGCTGATCGCCAGGAACTCCCGCAACAACCTCCTCAACACTCTCCTCAATGATAAAGTCGTCACCCTGATCCATTTACTACTAGCATACCACACCAAAAACACCCCTGGGGAGGGGTGTTTTCCCGGTTGAGCCGATTTCGATGCCGTTATTTAGCGTTCTTGGCGATGATAGCCTGAGCCACATTCGGTGGAACGTCCGCATAGTGGTCAAGCTCCATGCTGGAGCTGGCCCGACCCTGCGTCATAGAACGCAGGTTCGTGGTATAGCCGAACATCTCACCAAGCGGTACGAAGGCAGTGATTTCCTTAATGCCGCCAGAGAGGTCTTCCATACTGTCGATACGGCCACGCTTACTGTTTAGGTCGCCGATGGTGTCACCCATGAATTCTTCGGGAGTTACGACGACTACCTTCATGACTGGCTCAAGCAGGGTTGGGTTAGCTTTCCTGACACCCTCTTGCAAGCCCATAGAGCCAGCGATAGAAAAGGCCATTTCGTTGGAGTCAACTTCGTGATAGCTACCATCGTAGAGCTCTACCTTGATGTCCACAACCGGGTAGCCAGCGATGACACCGTTGGCCATGGCTTCTTCGACACCCTTGCGGACAGCCGGAATGTATTCGCTGGGCACCACACCACCCTTGATGGAGTTAATCCACTCAAAGCCAGCGCCCTGCTCGTTTTGCGAGATACGCAGCCATACGTCACCGTACTGACCACGACCACCACTCTGGCGGACTAACTTACCCTGTACTTCGACGGCATCCTTACGGACGGTTTCACGGTAGGCAACCTGCGGTTGGCCGATGTTGGCTTCCACAGAGAATTCGCGCTTCATACGGTCGACGATGATCTCGAGGTGTAGCTCACCCATGCCACTAATGATGGTCTGGCCGGTTTCCTCGTCGGTACGGACACGGAAGGTCGGGTCTTCTTCGGCTAGGCGACCGAGTGCCAGGCTCATCTTTTCCTGGTCGGCTTTGGTCTTCGGCTCGATAGCGATAGATACTGGCGGTTCTGGGAAGTCGATACTTTCCAGGATGATCGGGTTACTCGGGTCACACAGCGTGTGACCGGTAGTGGTGCCCTTAAGGCCCACAATAGCGGCAATGTCGCCAGTGCCGACTTCGGTCACGTCTTCACGCTTGTCAGCCTGTAGACGGACAATGCGGCCGACGCGCTCTTTTTCACCGGTTGAGCTGTTCAGCACGTATGAACCGGCGGTTACCTTACCACTGTACACGCGGAAGTAAGCCAGTTTGCCCACGAACGGGTCACTGGTGATCTTGAAAGCCAGCGCAGCCATCGGGTCGCTTTCACTGTGCTTGCGCTCGATTTCTTCACCGGTTTTTGGTTGGGTACCCCAGGTGGTTGGGCGATCGTTCGGTGCCGGCAGCAGATCGTTAACGAGGTCAAGCAGTTTTTCTACGATAACGCCACGACCGTCACCACCGGTTACCGCGTAAAATTTACCGGTCAGGACGGCGGTACGGATCGCCTGGCGGATTTCAGTTTCGGTCAAGCCCTCTTCGCCGACTTCGAAGTACTTTTCGAGCATAGCTTCGTCTTCCGCAACAGCGTTTTCGACGAGTAGGCTGCGGTACTTTTTAGCTTTGTCAACCATGTCAGCCGGAACTTCACCCTCGACCAGTTCGTGGTCGGTGAAATCTTTGTAGGTGTAGGACTTCATGCTCACGAGATCAATAACGCCGTTGATACTCTGCTCAAAGCCGATCGGCAGGTGGATCGGGAAGGCACGTTTGCTCAGGCGGTTGTGGATACTGTCGAGGGACTTGTAAAAGTCACCGCCGGTCTGGTTGATCTTGTTGATGAAGCAGATACGCGGTGTGCCGTACTTGTCGGCCTGGCGCCAAACGGTTTCACTCTGGCTTTCCACGCCCATTTTGCCGTCGAACACCACTACGGCGCCATCCAGAACACGTAGACTACGTTCCACTTCGGCGGTGAAGTCGATGTGGCCGGGGGTATCGATAATGTTGATCTGGTGATCTTTCCAGAAACACGTGACAGAGGCAGCCACGATGGTAATGCCGCGCTCACGCTCCTGAGCCATCCAGTCGGTGGTGGTTTCGCCTTCGTGAACGGCGCCGATCTTATGCTTCAGGCCGGTGCGGTACAAAATACCCTCGGTTGTGGTTGTCTTACCTGCGTCGATGTGCGCGATAATGCCGAGGTTTCTAATCTTGTCTAGTGGGTATTTCTTGTCTGCCATAAACCCTACTCATCCTTTAATCTAAAAATTTTAACACTTTATTCCGGACCTAGGTATTCTCCATTGAAATGTAAGGGCGCTGGAGGTGATACTACACTTTCCACTACTCCCGGAAGCCTTTCGATGCTTGCCGCGAGATCATCTATGGCCACTCTGTTTGGGCATACCTTAGTATCCTCGCATGTCGCAATGTTAATAGCGACGCCACCGATACCACTCACCCTGGTCTCGAAGCCCAATACCTTTCCGCCACCTTTAATCTAACTTCACTTGCTAAAAC
>Ga0265338_10000218_pt1 | contig 106402 bp, 94 predicted proteins | sample 42126metaG_FD_193579 | JGI IMG/M metagenome (GOLD analysis project Ga0265338, IMG submission 193579) | Rhizosphere microbial communities from Carex aquatilis grown in University of Washington, Seatle, WA, United States - 4-21-26 metaG | ecosystem: Host-associated > Plants > Roots > Rhizosphere...
ATTCGGCCTAGCCGAACCGCTTTGGGCTCACGGCGGCAGCAGAGCAACAGGACCGCCAAAAGCGCAATGCCTGCAGTCCCGCTCACATGCAATAGCGTTTGCGAAAGATCGACGGCATGGCTCAAGCTGGGCGCCGCACCGATTGCACCCAGGCTGGTCAGAAAGACCAGGGCGAGCGCGAGCGTGACGCTGGTGAATGCGGTGAGTCGACCGATTTGTGCGGGCTTGATGCCGGCCGCTGCATACACGCGGCATCGCACTGCACCGCCTGTCAGCGCACCGAAGCCGGTGGCATTGCCCAATGCCGAGCCCACCGTTGCCCCGATCCATAGCAAGGGGCGAGGCACCTTTGCGTCGATATAACGTAGTCCGATCGCGTCGCGCGCAACGAGCACCAGAAAACTGAGCGTGGTGGCCAACAGGGCCTGAACCAGGACGGCCGGTTTCAGGTGATGCAAACTTCTGGTTATCGAGTGATAGTCGATGCTCAGGGATATGTGCTGGAAAACCAGCAACAGCAAAGCGCAGGCGAGCAGGGCACACGCCGGAAGCGCGTAGCGTCGCAACGCAGGCAGGCCGAATCGTCGGAGACCTTCATGACCGGCATGAGGGCTCGATATCTGTTGCAGATCGTTGGCGTGATTCGTGTCTGGGTGTGTTGCGGTAATGCCGGGCAAATCTATATCAAACGGTTTCATCGCGAGCGAGTAATTTGTGCAATAAGCGGCGCGTCAATGGCGCTCTATTCATAAATGGCATTCGCGCGACTACACTTCCCACAAGCTATTTATACGGGGCAGATGTGCTTTGCGCATCTATGAGCACGCAATCAATATGTTGGGTATTTTTGAATATTGCTGTGCGGGGCTACATATATCACGTAGGGATATATTTGTCGATCATTGCGGCGAGTTTTGACGCGCAAGCGGTAGCCGCACGGTCACATGTAGCCCTGAGCCGCGTTCCGGCGTGCTAAGCGAGACCGAGCCATTGTGCGCACTGACGATTTCCTTGACGATCGCTAGACCCAGTCCAGTGCCCTCGGTGTCTGTCTGGCCACCTCGATAGAAGCGCTCGAATACCCGTGTGCGGGCCTCGGCTGCGATGCCGGGGCCGTTATCCGCGACAGTCAGCCGAGCCGAGCCATGTTCCTGCGCGACGGTTACGGTAACGATGCTGCCATCCGGACTATAGCGAATTGCGTTGTCGACCAGATTGCTCAGCAAGGCCAGCAGCAGATTGGGGTTTCCGTTGACCGTGACCGACTGCGCGAGCGGTTCGATGCCCAGATCGATCTCGCGACGGCCGGCCCATTGCGTCAACGCCGCAACGGTGTCGACCGAGATCGCGACCAGATCCACTTCCTGCAGGCTCATGGTGTAGGTGTCGAGCGCTTCCGCTTGCGCCAGCAACAGTAGTTTGTTAGTCAGCGCTACCATCTTGTGGCTGCTGCTTTGCATCGCACCTAGTACTTCATCGAGTTGCGGATCGCTCGCGTCGCGCTTGCGCGCAAATTGGATCTGGGTATCGAGTAGCGCAAGGGGCGTGCGCAGTTGGTGCGCCGCATCGGCGATAAAGCGCCGCTGCGCGCTCACATGGAAATTCAGGCGCTGAATGCATCGATTGATCGCATCGACCACGGGGCGTAGTTCGGACTGCAGCCGGTCGGCCTGGATCGGCACCAATTGCATGGGCCCGCGATCGATCACGTCGTTCTTGAGTTTCACGATAGGACGCAGTTCGAACGTCAAGCCACCGACGACAAGCACGCAGGCAAGCAAGAGCGTCATGAGCTGCCTGATCATCGAAGGGCGCCACAGGTCCCGCACCATATGATCATGCGACGAGGTGGTCTTGCCCACGGCAATGGTCACTTGGCGCAACTTCCCTGCGTCGTACATCGCGCGCGTGTAGGCGACGGCCCGGATCGGCTGATCGTAGATGGCTGCGTCGAACCAGTAGGGATTACCCGAGCGCACACGAGCCTGGGCGTCGGCGGCAGGGAATGCCGGCGTGCCGGCCAGCAAAACGCCGGCGTCGGTCGAAACATTCAGGTAGACCCGGTCGTGGTCTGGCGATTGAAATAGCTCGAGCGCCGCCGGCGGCACATTCGCGTGCAGTGTCCCCTCGTCCCAATTGACTTGCTCGGCAATGAACTTGGCGGATGCCAGCAGGGCGCGATCCTGCACCAGACTCGCGGTTGCCTGAGCGTCGCTGTAGGACATGACCGCGCTGACTGCGGCGAACACGGCAAGAGGCAACAAGATCCAGCACAGCAGGCGAATACGCAGGCTAGAGGTCATTCTTCGGTTTCAATAGATAGCCGACGCCGCGCAGCGTCACGATGGTCGCGTTGCTTTGTTCGAGCTTCTTTCTCAGTCGATGCACATAGATTTCGATGGCGTCTTCGCTGGGCTCGTCCTGCATGCTGAATATCGTATCCATCAGCGCGGCTTTGGACACCGAGCTGCCGAGCTTGAGCATCAGCGCCTCCAACACCGAACGCTCCCTGGGCGGCAGGGATAGTGGCAGGCTGGTCAGCGTGAACTGGCGGGTGTTGAACTGATAGGTCAGGTCGCCGCAGATGATTTCAGTCGCCTTGCCGGCCGTCTGCCGGCGCAGCAGAACTTTGATACGTGCGATCAGTTCGCGCACTTCGAACGGCTTGACCAGATAGTCGTCCGCACCTGCGCCCAAGCATTCGACTTTTTCGTCGATGGAGCCGCTGGCGGTCAGGATCAGCACCGGCACGTCATCGCGTCGTTCCCTCAGCCGGCGCAGTACGGCGGCTCCAGACATCTTCGGCAGGTTCAGGTCGAGTAGCACCGCGTCGTAGCGTGTGCACTGCAACATGCGGTCGGCGGCCTCGCCGTCTAACACATGGTCGATCACGAATTTCTGCTCGCTGAGCAATTTTTCGAGCCAGTGGGCCAGGGCGGGGTTGTCTTCGATGAGTAGCAGTTTCATGGGCAGCTAGTCTAGCGCTAGATCGGATCCGAGACGGTCACGCAGTTCCCCGCGACCTAAAAAACCCCTCTTTCTGAAAGCTGGCAGAAGGTTTCGCCAGCTTACAATGAAAATAAGCTCTCGAAGTATCGACTATTCGACGGCTAAAAACAAAGAACGGCAATAAAAATCAAACAAAAAAATCTGGAGACAAGCAATGAATGTATGGCGCCGTACTGCTCTTAATACTGCTCTTATTTCAGGCATGGTAGGCTTGCTGGGCGCCGCGTCGAGCGCCCCTGTGTACGCCGATGCCCCGCAGATCTCGATCATGGTGGGAGGGATCACCAAGCTGATTTACCTGCCCGCGCGCCTGACCCAGGAATTGGGCTATTTCAAGGACGAAGGCCTGAACGTCGAGTTGCTGTCGCAGCCCGCTGGCGTCGATGCGGAAAACGAATTGCTGGCCGGCGCGGTCCAGGCCGTGGTCGGGTTCTACGACCATACGATCGATTTACAGAGCAAGGGCAAGGAAGTCAAGGCCATCGTGGTGTTCGGCCAAGTGCCCGGCGAAGTCGAGATGGTTGCCTCGAAGCAGGCTGACACGCTCAAGAGCATGGCCGATGTGAAGGGCAAGACGCTGGGCGTGACCGGGCTCGGCTCGTCGACCAGTTTCCTTACGCAGTACCTCGCGCAACAGAAGGGTGTCCCGTCGACGCAATACACGATGCTGCCGGTCGGCGCCGATAACAGCTTTATTGCTGCGATCAAGCAAGGCCGTATCGATGCGGGCATGACGACCGAGCCTACCGTGTCGCACTTGCTGGCCACGGGCGAGGCGCGTGTCTTGGTCGACATGCGCACGCTGGACGGCACGCGCGCCGCGCTCGGCGGCACGTATCCGGCCTCCAGCCTGTATGTGCAGGGAACCTGGGCCGAGACGCATAAACCGGAAGCAGCCAAGCTGGCGCGTGCTTTCGTGCGCACCATGCAGTTCATTCACACCCACAGCGCCGAAGAGATCGCGGCCAAGATGCCCGCTGACTACTACGGCGGCGACAAGCAGATGTACGTGAATGCCATCAAGGCATCGTTGCCGATGTACACGACCGACGGCAAGATGCCGGCGGACGGCCCGGATACCGTGTTGAAGGTTCTGTCTGCCTACAACGCGTCGGTCAAGGGCAAGCACATCGACTTGTCGAAGACATATACCAATGACTTCGTTAATCAAATCAAGTAAGCAAGTCAAATAAGCAGGTCAAATAAGGCACTGCGACGTACGGCCGGCGGCATCTGCCGTACGGCCCTATTTCTGTAAGGACTTCTGATGAATCAAGCGGTTTCCAGAGACACGCCCGCTATCGAATTTCGAAACGTGTCGTGTCGCTTCATTTCGCCTGACGGCAAGGCTACGCTCGCCTTGCGAGATTTCAATATGTCAGTGGCGAAGGGCGAGTTCGTGGCTATCGTGGGTCCTACCGGTTGCGGCAAGTCGACCACGCTGAGCATGATCACGGGTTTGCTGCAGCCGACTTCCGGCGAAGTTCGCGTGATGGGCCAACCGGTAACGGGTATCGATCCGCGCATCGGCTTCGTGTTCCAGGCGGATGCCGTGTTTCCATGGCGCAATGTGATCGATAACGTCGCTGCCGGTCCGCTGTTTCGAGGCCGTTCGAAAGCCGTTGCGTACGAGCAGGCGCAGGAGTGGATTCGGCGCGTGGGCTTGGACAAGTTCAGCAAACATTATCCTCACCAACTGTCGGGTGGCATGCGCAAACGCGTCGCCCTGGCGCAGACGTTTATCAACAGCCCCGAGATCCTGTTGATGGACGAGCCGTTTTCCGCGCTCGATATGCAAACACGCACATTGATGCAGGACGAATTGCTGCAGCTTTGGGCGGGCAACGCGGGTTCGGTGGTGTTCGTGACGCACGATCTGGAAGAAGCGATTTCGCTGGCGGATCGTGTATTTGTCTTGAGCGCGCGCCCGGCCACGCTCAAACGGGTCTACACGATAGACCTGCCGCGTCCACGGGTTACCTCGGAAGTGCGCTACGAGCCGCGTTTCATCGAAATTTCAAAGGACATCTGGCGCGATTTGCGCGAAGAAGTCCAGATCGGCTAAGCAAAGGGATAGGACTATGAATCAACACGTCATTGCCGGATCGCTCGATCCTATGGCGCTCGAGCAGGTCGAGCGCGTCGCTCAACGCAAGATACGCAATCGCAAATGGCTGATCATTTTCTTGCGCATCGCGATATTGGTGCTGATATTGGGTGGCTGGGAACTGTCGGGGCGCCTGATGTGGATAGACCCGTTCTTCTTCTCGATGCCTAGCCAGATCTACGCGCAACTGGTCGAATGGTTCACGCAAGGCACTTCGCAAGGGCCATTGCTGCTGCAGGTTTGGGTCACGTTGGAAGAAACGGGGCTGGGCTTTATTATCGGCGCGGTAGCGGGGGTGTTCTGCGGGATTATCCTGGGTCGCAACAAGTTGCTGTCGGATGTGTTCAGTCTTTATATCCAGATTGCGAATTCGATTCCGCGCGTGGTGCTGGGCTCGGTGTTCGTGATCGCGCTGGGGTTGGGCATGGCGTCGAAGGTTGCGCTGGCCGTGGTCATGGTGTTTTTCGTCGTGTTCGGCAATGCGTTCCAGGGAGTGCGGGAAGCTGACCGTTACATGATCGCGAATGCGCAGATTTTGGGTGCGAGCAAACGGCAAGTGACGATGAGCGTAGTCGTGCCATCGGCCCTGAGCTGGATCTTGGCCAGTTTGCATGTGAGCTTCGGTTTCGCACTGGTTGGCGCAGTGGTGGGCGAGTTCCTCGGGTCCAAGCAGGGTATCGGCCTGTTGATCTCGACTGCACAAGGCGCGTTTAATGCTGCGGGGGTGTTCGCCGCGATGATCGTTTTGGCCGTGGTTGCCCTGGCTGCGGACTATCTTTTGACCACGCTGGAAAAGCGTTTGCTCAAATGGCGACCGGCGGCGTTTTGATCTCCGCTTTGATGTCTTGATGCAGCGGCACTTCGGTGCCGTTGCAATTGGCGCATGCATCGGCATTCCGGTGAAGTCGGGATCGGCGATTTATTGCCGCGCCTCACGATTCGCGCTTGCCTGCGGCCCTTGCAGCTTGCTCTGGGGTCGGTCCGCCGTGCCTGTCATGCCAGGAATCGGCAATGTGATTTCCAGCGTTTCCAGATCGACAAACGTGAAGTAGCCTTTGCCCGGTAGCCAGCCCCGGGTGTCGATGTGATAGACGTTGCCGAGCAGCAGAGGGTGGATAATCGGCGTATGCCCGACGATCACCGCGCGCACGTCGGGTACGCCGCTGCGATCCCCCGTCTCGATGCGCTTACGCGCCCACAGGCATTGATCCGTCAGCCGCCGCAGCTCGTACTTGCTGGCGGCATCGGCAAAGCGTTCGACCAGTTCGCTCCACGTCGAGCAAGCGCAGTCGGCGTGGATGATGCCCACCATTCCCATGTCGGTCTCCACCTCGATTGCATAAGGCAGCACCGCCAATTCGGAAACGATAGCGTTCTGTTGGTCGCGTTGCATATCGATGAGCCAGGAGCCGCCGTTCATTTTGTAATTTTCGCAGCCCTGCTTGCCAGAGTTGACATAGTCGATCGCCATGTCTTCGTGGTTGCCCTGCACGGCATGGAACCAGGGCAGTGCGAGCCAGTCGAGCACCGTGTCCGATTCCGGGCCGCGGTCGACCAGGTCGCCGACCGAGAACAGCCGGTCCGATCGCTCGTCGAAGCCTATGATGTCGAGCGCGCTTTTCAGCGTGCTGAAACAACCGTGAATGTCGCCGACGCAGTAATCCTTACCTGCCGGATTCTTCCCGTACCGGTCGACATAATTGCTGATCATTGCGTCTCCAGGCCGTTGAACGCGTTCCTGCCAGTTTGATCCACCAATTCGTGCTCAGTGCCCTAATTTCATCATTAATTCGCATGTTTGCGCAAAAAACACGAAAAAAAACGGTTGGCGACCTGGGAAATCAGCCTGCGTGCAACGGTGTAGTCTCACATGTGGCACAGCGTTTTGCTCGGCGAGCGGGGGGCATTCAGTCGTACCTTTACAATCCTCGGCTTACTGACCGACGCTCCCCCAAAGCTTCCTGAACTGTCCCTAATGCGATGATGTCGATCGAAATCGGGAGCGATCGCGCAGATATACGCCGCGGCGTTTGTCTACCTGACAAAACTGCCATGTACGCGTCAGTATCCTGTCACGATCGTTTTTGTAGACTCCGAATCATGCGTGAGAGTTGAGCAATGCAACGATCGGGGTATAGACGATGAAGAAAGCATATTGGATTGGTTGTTTTCGTTGTGACTCGCATAGCGATGCGCATACGGTTTATGCTGAACTAGCGAAACCCGCCGTGAAATCGGTCGGTGGGCGGTTCCTGGCTTATGGCGAGGCGGCCATGTCTTACGATTTCGGCGTACTCGAGCGCACCGTCGTCGTTGAGTTCGACAGTCTCGAGTGCGCGATGGCCGCTTACGAAAGCGACGAATATCAAGCCGCGCGCAAGGCGCTCGGGCGGCGCGCGGAGCGTGATTTTAGAATCGTCGGCGGATGCGCTGAATAACGAAGATAATCGGGCTTCGCGCCTGAAGCCGACCTCGCATCGAGGGGATGCAGGGGCTTTGCCCAAGGCGAACATATTTAGAGAGCCCGAAATGAAGGTGCTGATTGTCGAAGACGAGCCGAAGGTGGTGGATTATCTACGCACTGGCTTGACGGAGCACGGTTGGGTTGTGGAGGCCGCATTCGACGGGGAAGAGGGCGCTTATCTGGCGATCGAATACGACTTCGACGTGATCGTGCTCGACGTGATGCTGCCCAAACTGGATGGCTACGGCGTTTTGAAGGCATTGCGCGCGCGCAAGCAGACGCCGGTCATCATGCTCACCGCTCGCGACCGCATCGACGACCGCGTGCTCGGCCTGCGCGAAGGCGCAGACGATTACCTGACCAAGCCGTTCTCGTTTCGCGAACTGGTCGAACGCCTGCACGCATTGACGCGTCGCACGCGCTCGCATGAATCGAACGTCCTGGTGATCGGCGATCTCAGCGTCGACCTGATCAACCGTCGCGCGACGCGGGACGGAGTACGGCTGGACTTGACCGCCAAGGAGTTCCAGTTGCTCAGCGTGCTTGCGCGTCGACGCGGCGAGACGCTGTCGAAGACAGTCATCACCGAGCAGGTTTGGGACATCAATTTCGAGAGCAATGCGAACGTGGTCGAGACTGCGGTCAAACGCCTGCGCGCAAAGCTCGATGGCCCGTTCTCGGCCAAGTTGTTGCATACGATCCGTGGCATGGGTTACGTATTGGAACTGCGGGATACGCCCGACGACGGGAGACTTTGATGGCTCGCGCAATGAGTCGTTCCATTTCACGCCGCTTGGCGCTCATGTCTGCGGCGGTTTCACTGGTCGTCTTCATACTCGTCGGGGCCGGGCTGTTCGTCGTCGTCCGTGAGCAACTGCTCGCGAACCTGCGAGAATCGCTCGATACGCGCGCGGAGCTGGCCCGCATGATCATCATCCATAGCCCCCGAGCGAACCAGTGGAGCATGGTGCAAGAGAAACTTACCGACCTGACTCCGCGCGATCGCTCGACGATGTTTCGCGTTTCGAGCGCCGACCCGCGATTCCAGTTCGGGCCGCAGATCAAAGGCACCCCAGACGGCGAGGGCCACGGCGCATACCAGATGGTCGATCCCCCGGGGAAGAAAAGTCCGATGATAGTCACCACTGTCGCGATCCCGCCCAGCACGGAGCGCCCGGCACTGGAACTTACGGTCGCCAACGACTGTTCGGCCGCGCAACGGATGTTGCGCGCCTTCGAGATTGCGCTGGCGATCCTGATCGTCGTCGCGACCGGCGCGATGCTGCTGCTTAGCGGCGCAGTCGCGAAGTTTGGCCTGCGGTCGTTGACGAGGCTTTCCGAGGAAGCGTCGCGGCTTAGTCCCAACAAACGGCACGAACGCCTGGATACGGCGTTTTTGCCGCGCGAACTATGCGATTTGACGATCTCGTTCAACGAGGCGCTGGAACGCCTGGACGGCGCGTACCAGCGGCTCGAATCGTTCAACGCGGATGTCGCTCACGAGCTGCGTACGCCGGTCGGCATCCTGATCGGCCAGACCGAGGTGATGCTGACGCGGGATAGATCGGCGCAAGATCTGCGACAGACTCTGCAATCGAACCTCGAAGAGCTGGAACGCATGCGCGCGATCATCAATGACATGCTGTTTCTCTCGCGGGCCGATCGCGGCGAACGGGCCAGTGGCTTGGTCGAAGTGTCGATCGCCGAGGAAGCGTCGCGCACCGTCGAATTCCTGGAGTTTTCGTTCGAAGACGCGCAACTGAAAATGATGGTGCGCGGCGACGCGCGAGCGCCGGTCGACCGCTCGCTGTTCGGACGCGCGCTGACCAATCTGTTGGTGAATGCCACGCAGCATTGTCGCGCCGGCGAAACCGTGATTCTGGACATTGCGCCGCATCAGGATCGGGTCGAGATCTCGGTTTCCAATCCGGGCGCGGCGATCGATCCTACGGTACAGGCCCATCTTTTCGATCGTTTTTACCGACGGGATGCCTCGCGCAGCAATAGTCACGATAGCCACGGGCTCGGGCTGTCCATCGTCAAGGCGGTGGCCGAGATGCATAACGGTTTTGTTTTTTCCCGCAGCGAGGCGGGACTCAATACGTTTGGCTTTTCCGTGATGAAGAGCGCTGCAGTCGCTCCCCCCGGCATTGCCGCGCAGACCCACGCGTCCGCAAACGCGGTGTGGGCGGGGTCTTGAGGTTTTTGCCAGCCGGCAGCGTATAGTTGACCGTGGGCGCGGCCAACCGGGCTGCGCATAGCCGGAGCACGCTATTGGACACGCTTGCTAAACGCATCGCCGGCCCCATGCGACACAAGATGGGGCTGATCCTGACCCTGCTGGCGGTATGTTGCTTGTGCAATAGTCTGTCGGCACAGGCGGCGAACGATGCAGCGAGCTTGCGCGACAAATACCAGAGCCTGACGCAACAGCTTGCCCATAATGCGTTCCAGCGTCCGCTATACCTGGACTCGAGCGAGTCGTCCTCCCGGCTCCAGGGCGATATCTACGCCGTGGTGAACTATCCATTCGCCACCGTCAACGGTGCGCTCAACGACCCCGTGCATGGACCGGCCAACTGGTGCGACGTGCTGATCCTGCACCTGAACATCAAGTATTGCCACGCGGCGACCAACAGCGGCGGCAGCGTACTCAGCGTCAACCTGGGCAAGAAGGTCGAGGAAGAACTGTCCAGCACCTACCGCCTGCAATTCAATTACCGTGTGACAGCGTCCAGCCCAGGATACTTCCAGGTGCAGCTCAATGCGGACAGCGGCCCCATGGGTACCAAGGATTACCATATCGTGGTGGAGGCGGTGGACATAGGCGAGAACCACACGTTCTTGCATCTGACCTATGCCTACGGTTTCGGCATGGTCGGGCGCGCGGCGATGGCAACCTATCTGAATACGATCGGCAGCGACAAGGTCGGTTTCACCAAGACCGCGGATTCGACCGCCGCCAAACCTGATTACGTGGGCGGGGTACGCGGCTTGGTCGAACGCAATACCATGCGCTATTACCTGGGCATCGACGCTTATCTTGGAGCGCTGTCCAGCCCGCCGGACAAACGTCTCGAGCAACGACTGACGACCTGGTTCAACGCGACCGAGCAGTATCCGCAACAACTGCACGAGGTCGATCGGCAAGACTACATGCAGATGAAGTACGACGAATACAAGCGCCAGCAAACTGCGCAGTAGGCGTAGCGGCAAGGCGACGCGGCATGCGTCGCGTCTATTTGTCGTTCGATATCGAGGGTTTCAGCGTCTGGGGCAGGTCGACCATGATCGGGGAACCCGGCGTCGTGCAGCCCTGGTCGCAACATTTTCCCGGTTGCGTGTTGCGGGTGATCGCACGCCGCGGGTCTTCGACGACGCCTCGCTCCATCAAGCGTTCGACCAGCGCCACCTTGTTGCCGATGGGATAGTTGCGATAGATTTCCTGCTTCATCGCCGCCGGTGAGCCACCGCCGTGCAGGCTGATCACCGAATACCACCCGCCTTGATAGGAGGCCGTGAGGTCTTCGATAAACCGCGCGGTCTGGATGCGCTTGTCATACGGCACGTCGGGGTTCGCACGCAGCACGTCGGCAAGGTTGGCGGCCGTGGCCGGATTATGATCTTCGTCCGGGCCGGGCAGCGCGACAATCAAACCACCCGACACATAGTGGGCGATCCGGTGCATGTCGTAGATCTGGGTCGAGAGCAGCAGCTTGCCGATATTCGAGTACACGGGATCAGGAACGAAGCTTTTGGAATGGGGATCCTCGGTAGCGTAGACCGATGCGGCGACGCCGCAGGCATAGAATCCCTCGGTGATCTTGATCAGGTCGACCATCTGCTCGCGCAGGTGGGTTTCGTTACCCGGATCGAACCCATTGGCCTCGCACATCAATGCACCCGCGCCGATCAGCAGGTCGCCAAAGCCGGCCCGCGCCCCGATGCAACTGTGTCGATGGTGCGTGGCGTAGTTATACGTCATGTACCCCGAATGCTCCCAGTCGTTCGCGTAAAACACGCGATCCCACGGCACTTGCACCTTGTCGAACATCACCACGCCGGTCGACTGACCGTACTTGTTGGAAAACAAGGCGGCCTTCTCGCCGGGGCGTCCCGCGGGGCGCGCCACCACGGTGACGCCTTGCGCGTCGATTGGCACCGCACAGCATACGGCGAAGTCCGCGTCCGCCTGCGTCATGTTCCGACAGGGCATGACTAGAAACTCATGCATGTATGGAGCGCCGGTAACAATGGCCTTGGTGCCCGAAATCACGATGCCTCGCGCGTTGCGTTCGACGATGTGCACATAGGCATCGAGGTTGCCTTGTTCGTGAGGCCGTTTGCTACGGTCGCCCTTCGCGTCGGTCATGGCGATGCCCAGCGTGAGATCCCGGTCCTGCACGTCGTGCAGATAGGCCATGAACCGCTCTGAATGTTCCGTGCGGCCTTGTGCGTCGTCAATACGTGCGCACACCTGATGAATGGCATTGAGCGCGTCATGCGCGAGGTAGCGCTGGGCACAGCCGGTCTCCTGGCACACGAGCCGCACCGCTTCCAGCTTGTTGAGCAGGTCGCCGCTGCTGGTGTTGATATGCAAAAGGCGGTTGACGACTTTGCCGCTCGATCGCTGCGTCGCGGTCATGATGGGCGCGAACTCGGCGCGCAGCGCGTAGTCGTAGGTCAAGCCGACCGCATTGATTCCAGGCGTGAACGCGGGTTCGTCGGCCACGGCGCTCACTTGGCGGCCATCGACGAACACGGTAGGGCGGTATTCCCGCAACGATTCGCGGTATTGCTCGGCGGACATCATCATCACGGGACCTCTCATTTTAAACCGTTAAATATTATTTAAACATCGTTCAAATAGTTGGTCAACATTTCCGTTTGATGCACAATGAGACATACGAATCAGCGAGAAGCGTCACACATGAAATTGCCGACAGTGGAACTGCTGGAAGCGGAATTGTCCGCGACCGCAGAGGGAAGTCGCAAAGATAGGCAACGCGCCGTCAGCGATCATCGCCGCAGCCTCATCCTTGACGCCGCCAACGACGTGTTCCAGGAATCGGGGCTGGACGGGGCGAACGTGCGGGAAATCGCCAAGCGTGCCGGCTACACGCCGGGCGCCATTTACTTTTATTTCCGCAGCAAGGAGGAGATCTACGGTGCACTGCTCGCGGATTCGCTCGAACGGCTCAATGTCGTAGTCGCCAGCGCCGGCAAGAGCACGCGATCGCCGCGTGCAAAATTGCTGGCGAAGGCGACGGCGTTCTTCGCCTTTTATTCGGAGAATCCACGCGATCTCGATCTGGGGTTCTACCTGTTTCACGGTATGAAGCCGCATGGCCTGACGCACGAGCTCAACGAGCAATTGAACACGCGGTTGCGCGATGCGCTAGTCCCCACCGAGACGGTGCTGCTCGAAATGGGCGTGGCCCCCGCTGCCGCGCTGCGCGAAGTTACTGCGCTGTTCGGGCACTGCGTCGGCTTGCTGCTATTGCAGCATACCGGGCGCATCAAGATGTTCGAGCAAGACGCCGCGCAGTTATTCAAAGACTACGTCGAACAACTATACAAACGCCGTGGAGACAACGATGCTAAACACAGTGGATGAATCTGTCGTGATCCTGGTGGATCTTCAGCGGCGACTCATGCCTGCGATTCACCAAGGCGATCAGGTGGTAGCGCAAAGCGTGCGGCTCGCAACAATCGCGGGGCTGCTCGGCATGCCGGTTCTGGGCACCGAGCAAAGCCCCGGCAGCCTTGGGGAAAACGTCGAGGAAATCAAACGTTTGTGTGTGGAGACGCTAAGCAAGGAGAGCTTCGATGCCTGCGCGGACGGCTTGATCAAGGCTTTGCCCGCGCAATGCACGAAGATCGTGGTCGCCGGCTGCGAAGCGCATGTGTGCGTGATGCAAACTGTATTAGGACTGGTCGACCGAGGCTATCAGGTGGCGCTTGTCAGAGACGCGGTAGGATCGAGAAGACCCATGGACCGCGATGCGGCGCTGGAGCGTCTCGGGTATGCGGGGGCCACTTTGGTGACAACGGAGATGATCGCGTTCGAGTGGCTAGGGCGCGCCGACCATGTGCATTTTCGTGAAGTTTTGAAGCTCGTCAAATAGGCGGATTTTCGCACGCAACACCTTGACACGCCTTGGGGCTACCATGTTGATCACCGGGTTTTGTTCGAGTCGCTATGCCAAATCTTGAGGACGGCGTCTTTTATGGCGCCGCTATCGTTTTGCTGGACGTCGTCGCTTGGCGTTTGATGGGGTTCGGAGCCACGGGACTGCGTTTGGTTGGGCGGGCGCTGCTCTTCGCCGCGCTGACGTATATTTTTTTTCGCTCGAACATCAATCCGCTCGCGCCCGCACCGGCGAATCCGGACAAGGTTCGGCATCTGCTGACCCAAGGCATCGAACTTTTCTGGTGGTTCCAAGCGGCTCAACTAAGCACAATTGTGCTGGACCGGCTTATTCTGCGGAAGTCGTGGCATCGGGAGCGCCTGTTCCAGGACGTGTTGGGCGCGCTCGTGTATCTGGCTGCGGCCGTGGCGGCTATCGCGTATGTGCTCGACTGGCCGTTGCGTGGGGTCCTGGTGACGTCGGGCGCGCTGGCAAGGAGCGCTTGAGTCATCGTCAACGCTTGCTCAGGGGCATCGAGACGTTCCGCACGCTGGACGATGCGGAATTTGCCCAGATCGAATCGGCACTCACCCGGCACGAGTTCGACGCGGGCGAGATGATTTACACCTCGTTTCGTGACGATGACCCGACCGGGGTCGGGAAAAACGCCCTGCACATTCTCGACAGCGGTGTCGCGTCGGTGACCCTGCCTCAGGGCGAACGCCAAGTGGAAGTACGCAGGATGGCACCCGGCGACGCGATCGGGCAATCGGGGATCCTGTCGGGTATGCAGTTGCATGCGAGTGTGCGTGCGCTGACACACGTCGTTATCTACTGTCTCGACAAAAGCGATCTGACGCCCATCATCAAATCGCGGCCCGAGGTTGGACACCAGATGTGCCAGGCGCTCAGCGATCATCAAGCGGTCGAGGAAATATTCATGACCCCAGCCGGGCTGCAGCCCGCCGAGGGTGACGACATCCTCGCCTGGCTTCGCGAAGGCATGCAGCGACTCCATGACCTCGTGCATTGATGCGCGCTACGCGTCGGGCGTTTTGCGAAACCACGCCCTGGCCGGGTCGCTGAACAATATGAACAAAGCATAGCCTTGCAAGGCTATTTGGATCGTCGATAACACACCCGCAAAAAACGAGCGCGCGAATTGGAGCGGCAGCCAGAAATTCATCGATGCGATACCCAGCACGAACAGTACGAGAAACGTAATGCGCGTCCCATTTTTTCCCGCGGAAATTCTCAAAATATAATATGCACCGATTGCACTTGCCAATGCCGTTAAAAATATAAAATACCCGATCGAAGGAAAAGTACGCGCTGAATAATTGACGCCGGCGAATGCTTTAATTATGCCGAGTGTCAATGTGGCCCAGAGTAAATTGGTCGCATTCGTGACTGCTTGCTTCTGACTTTGCCGGTCCTGTGGCGAATACACCTCGCGATTCGAAAATCCACCGTTCTCTGTCGTGAGTCCGTTGCCGTTTTCAGTCAGAGCTTCCTCCCAGCGCAATTGCACGGCGAAACGCCGGTATAGCCATGCCGAACATGCGGCGCTGGCGGATGTCCCCAGCACGTCGCAAGCCGCTGTTGCGACCGCATATGCGTACGTGACCGAGTCGCTCGGGAAATGTCGCACCAGTGCTGGCTTCAATATTGTGGCTAATATAACTAAGCCGAAAAGCGGGGCGGCCGTGACAAATCGTGCCGCGGCTATCGTCCAGACGTGTTCGCGCGTGTCGGCCCAAGCGGCGCGCCATCGCGTGCGACCGCCCAGCGCCACGTGACAGAAGACCAAACTGACGCGCAAATACAAGTAGATGAATATGCATAACATGATGCCGGTCGCGCATATCGCGACGACTACGCCATGCATGTGAAAAGCCAGGGTCCCGACCAAGGAGAAAATCGCGAAAGCGGCTATCAGCGGAATAGCCGCGAGCGCCAAGATAATCAATAGACCGAGATAGCGGCGAAATCCGGAGTCCATTAACCGGCTTGATTTCGATTTCTCTGCACCCAGAGTCGAGTAGCGCATAACTAGCACGGCCAATACAGGAATAACCATGAGATTTATGATGCTGCTGCTGAATACCAGCAGGGCATTACGTAGCTCACCGGCTGCGGATAAACCTGCCTGTACTCCCCCGAGGGGAACGAAACGCACTTCATCCGCGACATACGTGCTTGCCGCCCAAAGCAGAAAAATAACCAGAACCGATAATGGCCGGCTAAAAATTGCCCCGGTCGCGTCTCGCCATGCCATCTTGAAACAGTCGCCGATTAGGTTCGATTCCATATTCCCTTCGTATACTTGAAATAGATCGGCTGGCAAAGAAATTCGTATTGAGCCGACGAATCGATTAAATTACCCGGATTATCGATTAAAAGATTAGGCAAGTCGATATTATTCGTCGAATCTAATTTGAGATAAAAGTGATATTTATATACAAGTCTGTTGCCGGGCCGGTCAATGTCGAGGCAGGATATTGCGGCGGGCGAGAAGTCGCGACTTTGGAGGTCGATATCCGACTTTTGTGCGAGGATGTATCCAGCGATGTTCAACCTCGCGTTGCAGCGCAGGCGGCGTCGCTCATGGGTCTCGCTCGTGAGCCTCGCTCATGAGCGTCGGCTTGTCAGCTCATCGTCGCTGGTATATTCTAAATCGATCGATCTAAAACAAATGCAGTGACGACCGGTGATACAAGACCGGTGCTAACCGACATCGACGACAGCTCAGGATGCTGTCGAAATGCATCGCAAACGGGCATCATAAAAATGATCTAACGTAGTCTTGGAGACACTTGATGAAAATCGCAGTTTTGGGCGCCGGCGGCGTGGGCGGTTACTTCGGCGGACGGCTTGCCGCTTCGGGCTCTGACGTCACCTTTGTGGCGCGCGGTGCGCATCTGGAAGCGATCCGTAAGAATGGCCTGCGCGTTATCAGCCCACGAGGTGACTTGCATCTGCAGAACACCAACGTTGTTGACGACATCGCCAAGGTGGGCGCGGTCGACCTGGTAATCGTGGCCGTGAAGCTGTGGGACACGGAAAAAGTGGCGCCCACGCTAAAGCCGCTGGTCGATCAGGGCGCGGCCGTTGTTTCGTTCCAGAACGGCGTGCATAAGGACGAAATATTGCGCAAGCATCTTCCGGCCAAATCCATCATAGGTGGTGTCGGTTATATTGCAGCGGTGATCAGCGAGCCCGGGGTTGTCACACACAACGGGCAGATGCAGGGCCTGACCTTCGGTGAGTACGACGGCACGAAATCGGCGCGGGTACAAGCGCTGTTCGAGGCGTGCCAGAAGGGGGGCATCGACGCCCAGATCAGCGATGCGATCGAACGTGTGATCTGGGAGAAATTTGTTTTCCTGGTCGGACTCTCGGGCACGACCGCAACGATCCGGCGGCCGATCGGCGAAATACGCGAGAATGCGCAGGCGCGTGCGTTCTTGTTGAACGTGATGCGTGAGGTGGTGGAGATCGGGCGCGCCAAGGGCGTCCCGCTCGCGGCCGATTTTGCCGAGAATCGGCTCGCATTCTGCGATACCTTGCCCGCAACCATGACCGCGTCCATGCATCACGACCTGGAGCGCGGCAACCGTTTGGAGTTGCCCTGGCTTAGCGGTGGTGTTGCCGCCTTTGGCAAGTCGCTGGGCATAGCGACCCCATTCAATCAAGCGATCTCCGACATTCTCGCGATTTACGCACCAGGCAAGCGCTGAATAGCGCTTGGCTCGCGCGGCATGGACGCGGAGTCTCCTGCGTTCATGCTGCAGACACTGGCCTGTCCCGGCTGCTTAGCATCGGATCGATGCAGTCGAGGCGATCAATCGCGCCGGTTGGAAGGCTCGTTTCTCAACGGCCCCTCTTCGCAGCAGGCACATCGAGCAGCGCCGCGACCGGTCTTATCAAGCCTTCCAATAAGGCACGCTCCGGGCGCACGCGCGCCAGCACCCGAATCGCCAGCAGCACGCCCAGTAAAAGTCGCGCGAGATCTTCGGCGCTCTGCGTGGTCGAGATGGTGCCCGCGCGCTGACCGGCCAACGCGCAGCGGCAGAAGAACGCTTCCACACGAACCAGCACCTTGGCGATCGCACGCTGGAATTCGGGGTCGTGCGGTGCAAGCTCCAGCGCGGAGTTCACCAGCATGCAACCTTTGCGCTGCTTGTCGCTCAACGAGGCTTCCACAAGTTCCTTGAAGAACGTGTCTATCGCTGCGCGCGGAGGCAGGTTTCCTTCGAAGCGTTCAACGCGATCGCCGAAACTGCGTTCGACGTAGTGATCGAGTACGCGCCGATACAGCGAACGCTTGTCGCCGAACGCGTTGTATAGGCTTGCGCCGGTCATGCCCATGTTTTCGGCGAGATCGCGCACGGAGGTGGCCTCGTATCCGCGATTCCAAAAACATTGGGTGGCGACATCGAGCACCGCAGTCTCATCGAATTCTCTCGGCCGTGCCATGCTCGTCATGCCTCCCGTTGAATAAGCAACTCGATGTGCCGTCGCGGTTCGCCCAGCATATTCTAAAGCGATCGTTCTAAATTTCGGGCCAGGGTGGCCGAATGAAGTCAAATAATTCAGAACACGTGCGCTTCCGGGAACATTCGCGCGCATTTGTTGCATGGTGGATTTTTAGATTGCTCTGAATCGCTTAAGCGAATACACTCCGTTCGCGGGGTGGAGCAGTCTGGCAGCTCGTCGGGCTCATAACCCGAAGGTCATAGGTTCAAATCCTATCCCCGCAACCGATACGCAAGCGCCCGTGCATCACGGGCGCTTCGCTTCATGAAGGCGCTCCCCAGAACACCCGATTGCGACCTGCCGCTTTGGCACTGTAGAGCGCTTCATCGGCGGCCTTGATGACTGCCGCGATCGTGCCGCTGCCTGTGGTTTCCCAAGTCGCGACACCGATGCTGACTGTGACTCTTCGATCGTCAAACCCCGCTTGGAAATTCATATTGCCGACCGCTTGCCGAATGGTTTCCGCAACCACGGTCGCGCCCGTGCGATCGGTCTCCGGCATTACCACCACGAACTCCTCGCCACCGTATCGGGCCGCAGTGTCGCCGGTTCGCCGGATGTGATCGGCAATACAGCGAGCGACAGCCGCGAGCGCATCATCGCCCGCCTGATGCCCGTACCGGTCGTTGTATCGCTTGAAATGGTCGATGTCGACGAACAGGATGGACAGCGGCCGCCCGCTGCGTGTCGCCAGACGCGACTCGCGTTCCAGCGTCTCGTCTAGCGTACGACGATTGTACAAGCCGGTGAGGCTGTCGGTGCGCGCGAGCATCATCAGCTCGGACTCCAGGCGCGCCTTTTTTGTCAACGCGCGAGCGAATAGAACGGAAAGCCAGATGAACGCCGCGCCGAATGCGGCCGTGGCGCAGAGTATCCACGTGGCCCGTTGCTCCCAGCTCGCGAAAATATCGCGCTCGGCTGGTGCGGTTTCCATGATGAGCGGCAATCCGGGAAGGTGCGTGAACTGGTAGTAGCGGCGCACGCCATCAATTGACGCCACGTCGGAAAAAGCACCGTCCGAACTTGCCGACATCTTCGAAAACGGGCCTGAGCCGCGCAAATCCCTTCCGATCAGCTCGGCGCGGTACGGTGCACGCATGATCAATATCCCGTCCGTGCGGACCAGCGCCATGGTGCCATGCGCGCCCAGGCTGAGGCCCGATAGCAACTGGTGGAAATACTCAAGCCTTATCGTGAGCAGGACGACGCCACCAAAGGAACCGTCGGGATTATCGATGCGGCGCGTGAGGCCGATGCTCGGGTCTCCTGCCCTGACTCGAGAGGAAAACGGGCGGCTGATGTAAAGCCCGACGTGCGGGTTGTCTCGATGAACCGTGAAGTAGTCGCGGTCCGAAAAGTTTGCTGAGGGCGGGTTAGCCAATCGCGAATCCATCACGACGTTTCCGGCGGCGTCCACGACGTAGACAGCGCCCAGATACTCGGCGGTAATTGACGTATCGAACAGGTATCCGCGTCGCAAATCCGGTGGCAGGGACATGACCTCCGGACGCTTCAGGCCTGCGAGAACCGCAAGCAGCGAGAGGTCGTAAAGCTCGATGTTGCGTGATATGTCGCGCTGGACCACGAGCAAGGTGTTGCGGGACGCCTCGGTCGAGCGTTCCAGCGCGTCCTCGCGGCTGTCATAGAGTTGCACCGCGCAGATCAAGAACATCGCGATGATCGCCAGGCCCGCTCCTGCGATAGCGACATGCGAAGCGTTGCCTTGCTTGAGCCACCGCATGTTGAGCCTACCCCAAGTCATAGGGGCCTCTTTGGGAGGCGAGCAGGTCGTGCGCGCATCGATGTCGTCCCGGGTCAGCGAGTCCGCTGACAACGAGCACTGCGTTTCTCATGTATTGATCTCCGGAGCTGAATCAGCGACGCGGCGTGTTTGTGCCGTATCGTAACCCGCGGAAGGTAAATCTGACAAACCTGAATATAGGTCGGGCAGGTATTTTCGGCTTTTATAAAATTGTCTCTTGGAGAGCAGATCTGGATCACTGCGTTTATTTTTTTTAAATAGGTATGCTGATTAAATGGGAATTAAATAGAAAGAAAAGCGATGCCTATGCAGCGTTTTCAAGGCCAGCTAGCCGTGCTCGATCCGAGAAGGTTCGCGGGATAGCGCCAGCCCATGGGCGCAAGCGCGATGACGACCGGCGGCAGGACTCGTCGCGCAGGCCCCCAACCCGTGGCTTCCTCATCCGCCGCAAGATCGTCGGCCGATTCAGCGGCACACGGCATGCGCTCGAGCGCGCCCGAGCCGTCGTCGCCATCGACGAGGAACCGTGCTGTGCGTGCGAGTGAAAGGCGAGCTTGGGTACCGGACCCCTGCGTCAGACGGGTGCTCACGGCCTTGATTGCTGTGGCCGCGAGAAGATAACCGGTGGCGTGATCGAGTGCCTGCACGGGCAACGGCACCGGGTGGTCTGCATGGTATCGACGCATGCCGGTATCGGCGATGCCACTGCTCATCTGCACCAAGCTGTCGAAACCGCGGCGCGATGCCCAGGGACCGGACCATCCATACGCGTCCAGTGAAACATCGATCAAGCCGGGGCAGAGCGTGCCACGCATCGCTGCATCGTAACCGAGCCGGTCGAGCGCGTCAGAGCGGTAACCGTGCAGCAGGATATCGGCCTGCGACAACAGCGTTTCGAACACAGCCCGGTCGCGGCTGTCGTGCAGATCCAGCCGAGCACAACGCTTGCCGAGCGTGACCTCGGGGACGATGCCCGGTTCGTCCCACGTGGGCGGATCAATGCGCAAGACTTCCGCGCCATATCCGGCGAGAAAGCGTGTGGCAACGGGACCCGCCAGCACGCGGGTCAAGTCCAGAACGCGCAGGCCTTCCAACGGCCGCGCACTCGACATCAGCTTGAGTTCGGGCGCGGCACCCGTTGCGGCGATATGCACGAGCGGTTCGGCTGCCACTGCCATCCCTTGCGGGTGGCGTGCCCATTCGTCGCTTGAGCGCATCTCGGCCGCGCATCCGGCGGCTTCCACGATGGCGTTTTCAAGATCCCGTTTCGCCCATGACGCGATGGTGTGTGCCATGGTCTCGTGGTCGGTTTGCGGTCCCAGCACGCGTTCCGCAGCGGCGCGATGATGGGGTGCATTGGTGTGGACCCGGATCCATCCATCTGCTGCGCGATAGTCGCCGGCGATCGGATCGCGCTCGGGGGGCCTGCTCCAGCCGAGTGGCCGCAGCGACCAGTTGAACCAGAACGAAGCGAGCCGCCGATCGACTGTCACCTCGGGGAGCTTACCTCGGTGGCCAAGCAATTCAGCAACTGACAGTGCGGCGGTAGCAATGGCGGCGCTGGCGAAATCGGTTACGGCGTAAGCTGAAGGCAAGCAGCCTTCGCCGCGGAACGCAAGGGTGTCGAGCAAAGTCGGGTCGCCGCCGATTGCGGTCCATGCCGCAGCAGTCCAATTACGAGCGCTGGTCATGCTTGCCTCCTGTTCTGTAGCGCGCCTCATGCGGCGAGCTAGTCGGCCAAATAAGCAGCCAAAAGCGGTCAGTCAAGCGGCCAGTCAAGCGGCCAGCTGCATGGCCAAGGTGCGCGCAGATGCCTGCAGGCAGGTCATGAAATGCTGTGCCACGGGCGTAAGGCGCACGTTGTTGCGCATGATCACGCTCATCTCGAGCGCCGGCAGCGGCACATCGAGCACGATAGGTTGCAGGCCGTAATGTGCAACCCGTCCTGCCAATGGCCGCGAAAACAGGCCGATGATGTCGGTGTCGGACACCAGCCCGAGCGCAATCGCGAACGATGCACATTGCGTGATCCGGCGCGGTAGCGCCAGGCCGTTGCGCTCGAAAGCCGCCGCCATGACGCTAGATTGAAACCCTTCAGCCGGAATCGGCTGCAGCCACTCGGCGTCGGCTAGTTCGGCCAAGCGTCGTGCATGGGCCAGCGGGTGGCCGACGCGCGCCATCACGACAAAGTCGGTGGAAAACAGTGGGATGCTGACCAGATCGTCGTCCAGCATATTGGGTAACACATGCGAGGCGACAAAATCGACCGACCCATCGCGCAGATGATGCAGAGCCAGCGGAAACTTCACTTCGGTGAGCACCAGCTCGGCGCTCGGCGCCGTCTCGCGAAAGCGCTGCACCGTTGACGGCAGCAGCGTGAGCGCAATCGACGAGGTGGTGCCGAACGACACCTTGCCGCACATTTCGCCCTTCATCTGGTCGAGTTCTTCGCGCGCGCGGCGCACGTCTTCAAGCAACTGATGGGCGCGAATCTGCAGTGCCGCGCCGTAGTCGGTCAACTCGACGCCCTGCACGCTGCGGTTGAGCAACGCCACGCCGACATCGCTTTCGAGCTCCTGGATCGTGCGGGTGACAGCCGGCTGGGTCAAGTCGAGCCTGCGCGCGGCGGCGCGCAGGCTTTTCTCCTGGGCGACCGTCACGAACACCTGCAACTGCTGCAATTTCATAAGGGTAACCCCGAGATAAATAAATCTAATCGTCTTCAAATAAATTACATCTTCTCAAGCGGCGCAGCAATCTCTATATTTTGCATAGCCATTCAATACCACATCTATACAACCAGGAACATTTAACTCATATGACCGAATCCCAGTCGCAAGCTCAGCACTATTGTGAAGTCAGCGATCTCGCCGAGTCCGCCGCGGGCTTGCGCGCGATACGGCATCAGATACACCAAAACCCGGAACTCGCCTACGAAGAAATCGAAACCGGCGCACTGGTCGCCAGGAAATTGACCGACTGGGGTTATGCGGTGACCATGGGCGTAGGCCAGACCGGCGTGGTGGCAACGCTTAAGGTGGGTGACGGCCAGCGCAGCATCGGCATACGCGCCGACATGGATGCGCTGCCGATACTCGAAGAAACCGGCTTGCCGTATGCCAGCCAGAAGCACGGAAAAATGCACGCTTGCGGCCACGATGGGCACACCACGATGCTGCTGGGCGCGGCCCAATACTTGGCTCGCACGCGTAATTTCTCGGGCACGGTGCATTTGTATTTCCAGCCCGCCGAGGAGCACGGCGTGAAGAGCGGTGCGCTCAGCATGATCAAGGACGGTTTGTTCGAGCGCTTTCCGTGCGATGCGGTGTTTGGCGTGCACAATCACCCGGGCGCGGCGCCGGGCACGTTCCTGTTTCGCAACGGCCCTTTCATGTCGGCCGGCGACAAGGTGCGTATCACCGTCAAGGGCGTGGGCGGGCACGCGGCGCGGCCGCACCTGACCGTCGACCCAGTGGTCGTGGCGTCGAGCATCGTGATGGCGCTGCAAACGGTCGTGGCGCGCAACATCGATCCCACCGAGCCCGCCGTGGTTACGGTCGGCGTATTGCAGGCCGGCACGGCGAATAATGTGATTGCCAACACCGCCAAGCTCGAACTGAGCGTGCGTTCGTTCAGCCCGCAGGTACGCGAACAACTCCAGCAGCGCATTACCGAGCTCGTGCATGCGCAAGCGCAGAGCTATGGTGCGAGCGCCGAGATCGACTACATCATGGGCTATCCGGTAGTCGTCAACAGCGACGCAGAAACCGAGTTCGCCATCAAGGTCGCACAGGAACTGGTCGGGGAGGACAAGGTGGTACCGCATACCGGCTTACTGATGGGCAGCGAGGATTTTGCCTACATGCTGCATGAGCGCCCCGGATGTTTCCTGCGCATCGGCAATGGCGAAGGCGAGGATGCTTGCATGGTGCACAACGCCGGCTACGACTTCAACGACCACAATCTTCCGATCGGCGCCGCCTTCTGGGCGCGCCTGGTGGAGCGCTTTCTCGAGCAAGCGCCAGGGCAGGGCAAATGAGTACCGAGCGCGCACTCGTGGCCGATGCCGCTTCGTCTGCTGGCCCGGCGTCGGCCGATCTGGATGCGGGCGCGGGAGTAATCGGGGACGCACGCGAGGCAGCGCGCGAGGAAGCCGGCAGCGGGGGCGCCGCCGAGGCGACCAGCAAAGCAGCGATCGCCGCGGCGGTCATCGGCAACTGGCTGGAATTCTTCGACTTCACGGTCTATGGTTTTTTCGCGGTCACCATAGGCAAGTTGTATTTTCCGTCCAGCGATCCGACTACTTCGCTGCTGCTGTCGGTAGGCACCTTCGCGGTTGGCTTTTTCACGCGGCCTGTGGGCAGCGTGGTGCTCGGCATTTATGCCGATCGCCGCGGACGCAAGGCGGGGCTGAACCTGACCATACTTTTGATGGCGTTCAGCACGGTCGCGATTTCGCTCACGCCCACCTACGCGCAGATCGGTGTCGCGGCGCCCGTGATCATTGTGCTTGCGCGCCTGCTGCAGGGCTTTTCACAAGGCGGCGAGTTCGGTGCGGCAACCACCACATTGGTGGAAAGAGGCTCGGCGCGAAACCGGGGCTTTCGTGCCAGTTGGCAGCTCGCAAGCCAAGGCGGTGCTGCGTTGCTGGGCTCCGGTACTGCCGCCACGCTGGCTACGCTGTTGCCGGTCGACGCGATGAACTCGTGGGGCTGGCGCATCCCGTTCCTGATGGGTTTCCTGATCGCGCCGGTCGGCGTCTATCTGCGCCGCTCGCTGCCCGACGACGATCTCTCGCACCACCATGCCGCGTTCGGGGGGGATGTCCTGGGAGAGTTGTTGCGGCATCACAAGAAAACCATGCTGTTGATTACGCTGGCGGTCATGGGCGGCACGGTCTCGACCTACATCCTGACCTTCTATATGCCGACTTACGCGATCCATACGCTGGGCCTGCCGCAGAAGTTGTCGATGTGGATAGGCGTGGCCTCGGGCTTGACGCTGCTGATCATGTGCCCGCTATTCGGCTGGTGGTCGGACCGGCTGGCGCGCCGCAAGTTGCCGATCTTCATCGGCCGCTTGACCCTGGTGGCGATGCTGTATCCGGCCTTCTGGCTATTCAACGCCTTTCCGTCGCTGGGCGTCATCATGCCGTTCACGGCCTTGATGATGGTGTTTTATTCGATGGGCTCGGCGCCGCAATTCGCGCTGATGTCGGAATCGTTCCCGAAGCAGGTGCGAGCCACCGGCATATCGGTGGCCTACGCGCTCAGTGTCACTATCTTCGGTGGTACGGCGCAATTGGTGGCCACCTGGCTGATCAAAGTGACAGGCAACAATCTGGCGCCTGCGTGGTACGTGGGCGCTTGCATTTTGCTGTCGCTGATCGCCGTCAGCCAACTGCAGGAGACGGCGGGTAAGACGCTTGATTAAACGGGAACTGCAACCATGGCTGCGTCAGGCACTGCGCCTGATGCGCCGCGGTCATTACGCTGCGACAATTGCGCTGGGGTAACTGCGCTGGGAAAATACGCTGTGACAAGTACGCTACGACAAATGCGCTTGCTCAATTGCGATTCGCCAATTCAGCACTCGTCGTGCGCCCGCATAAGTGCTTGCCCCCGCAATTTTCGTACGCTGCCGAACAGATCCCTGACAAGCAGCCTCACAAAATGGGTTTAATGCCATGTCCACGAGGTGATGCCATGCTTGCCGAAACGATGACGATCGAAGTCGCGCTTTCACACCAGGGGAAATGCTACCGTGTGACCTTGGTACAGTGGCCGTCCGGGCAATGGACGTGGAGCTACGCCTTGTGGAATCGCCTGTACACCAACGGTCGGGAATGCGTCGAGGATAGCGGGACCGCACTCATGCAGGCCAAGGCGGCTGCCGAGGCGCAACTGGATCTGCTCGTGACCTGACGCGCAGCCCCAAAGAAAAGAACGGCGAGAGCGACGCCGCTGCAATAGGACACAAGACTCCCGCATCGCCCGCTTCCACAATAGACTTCCGTACCATCGATCAGGAGGTCTGCGTTGACATACCCTATACCCGAAGATGTGGACAAACCCCAGCGCCGGCGATATCGGTCAAATGTACCGATTCGCCCAGGTGACCGGCCAGGAAGTCGCGTGCGAATTTCACTGCGCGATTATCGCGGCCGATGACCACGGGCGCAGCGGTATTCGACGCGTGCCGCTGTACCAGGCGCGTGGCGAATGCCACCTAGCATGCTTCGCGATACAGCGCCGGGCCCCGTTCTTGCGTGCAACGGTGTACACCGTACAAGGGCAAGCATAGCGCGCGGTCCCCGATGATGCGTCCAGCGAGCGTGACCAATCTCGATTCGCGCTCGTCGCCGGCCGGTGCTCGCAGTTAATTCAGGTCCACATAGATCGTGCGTTGCGGCCAGCCGGCCGAGTCGACCGGTCAACCGGTCAACCGGCGTGCGGTTCGTCAGCGCCGATCGCGCATAGGTCGCCACGTTGCCCCACGAACTTCCTGGCGCGTCGCCCTCGGGTTCGGTCGATCGGGAAACGACACTGTACCGGCAGCGCTGTAACATCTAAACGTTCGGCTCAATCACGCATCCATCAGGCGAACCAAAATGCCCAATCCGATTGAAGAAGAGATACAGAGGAAGCTCGACATCTTCGTGCTTACGCGAACGTCGCTGCTCGAGCACGCAAGCTTGCTGTTGGCCGATCTGAAACAGAACCTCGGGGAGGGCGCCAATTTGACGCTCGTTACCGAAAGCACAGCGGGTGTATGGGCTCTGCCCGACGCGGGAACGCCGTGGACGTTCGATGGCAAGAATCTACGCTTCGGCATCCGAATGGAGCTCTGGTATGAGGCGAAGCCGGTAGGGTTTATGATACTTCCGGTTACGTTCGAAAAAGTGAATGAGTCGGCCATCAAGGCGGTATTCGGCATCGAGTCGACGGGCGTGGAGGGTACTGCCGGCAACGATGCGGCGATTACCCAGGCGGCGGTGCAGCGGATGCTCGCGGCAGCTGAGAAATGGATGCCGATCGCGACAGCAGGTATCGAAATTATCGCGGTGAGTTAGATGCAAATCCACGTGATAAATCAACCTAGTAATCACTTAGGATTGCGGATAATTCTTCATATCTGAGCGCGGTGATCTTGCAAGCCTGCGTTCCATCCAATAGTTCGACCTCGATCGCCGGTACGGCCAGTTCGAACGAAAGGTGACCGCCCGGTCCTTTGAGGACCGCGGGCGTCAGGTCGCCCTTGAAGCGATACACCAGCGCGGTGCCGCACACGGGTAAGACCTGGTACGAGATGGACAGGCGCACAGCCGTGGACGGAACAAATTCGCTGATATCGATTTTTCTGCGTTCGCTCATGCTGAACTCCAGCGGAAGTCATTTTTGCAAATTTGTGCCGTTTTTACGCGTCACCTGGGTTCTTGGGCGTTTGCACCGGCTCGGCTGGCGCGCCCGGCTCCGAGTCGTCCTCCTCCTCGTCGTCTGGCGGTTCCGTGCCGGGAACCTTTGGATGCTCCGCGAAACTGGCTTGCGGTGAGAATGTCGGCGATTGCTTACCGACGGACGTTGCGACCGGGTTGCTTTGCATGGCACCCTCCCTTTCATGGCTGAGCTGGATCCTATGGAACGGAAAGCAAGAGACGCGCCCGAAGTTACTTGATCAATTACGTGATCAAGTACGTGATCAAGTACGTGATCAATCTGGCCTGAATTGCTCAGGCCCTGGGAAAGCGCAATTTTACGCTGCACCCCGGTGATCCGTCTTCGATGGCGAGCGACGCGCCGTGCAGTCGGGCGATCGCTGCAACCAGACTCAAACCGAGTCCGTGCCCGATCTGAAATCCCTCAAGGTGTAGTTTGCTTCGGTAAAATGGCCGCAGCACCGCTTGGCGTTCGTCGAGTTCGATGCCAGGCCCCGTATCGGATATCTCGGTCAGCACTGCGCTGTCGCTTGAGGAGAGCGATACCGTCACGATTCCGCCTGCGGGCGTAAATTTCAAGCTGTTATCGACCAGATTCTTGATCGCCCCAAAAAGCAGAGCGGCGTCACCCAGTAGTTCGATTTCTTCAGCTTCGCTGCAGAGATCGAGCGACAAATGGAGCGCGCGCTCTTGCGCGAGCGGCTCATAAAGTTCGATGACGTCGCGCAACACCGTTGCAATCGGCACCCTGCAAAAACTGGCGCGCCGCGCGTGGGCTTCGACTTCGGCAATGCGCAACAAAGCTGAAAAACGAACCAGCACCTGATCCGATTGAGCGATCGCGTCATCGATCGCGATACCGTATTCAGCCGGATTGGATGAGCGGCGGCGCACGCGTTCGAGCCCGCCGCGCAAACGCGTCATGGGTGTGCGCAGTTCATGGGCAATTCCCGCGCTCACGCTGCGCACCTCGTTGACCAGCCGTTCGATGTCGTCAAGCATGGAATTGACAACGACGGCCAGGCGGTCCATGTCATCGTTCGATCCTCGCACCGGCAAACGTTGTTCGAGTCGGCCCGCGACAATTTCCCGGCTGGCCTCGCTGATTGCCCGGATGCGGCGCTTCGATAGCAAATTCAATGCGGCGCCATAGCTCAGACCCAGCAAAATCGTGAACGCCAATCCGCCGAGCACGATGTGCGTCAGCGTTTTGTCGAAGCTTTCGATCTCGCCCATGGCTTGGCCGACCACGACCCGCTGACCGTTCGTCAAAGGGGCTGCGATGGCCCGGAAAGGTCTGCGCTTCGACTCGTGCCGAAGTTGCACGACTTGCGAGTAGTTGTAGGGTCGCCAGTTCTCGGCGGTCGGCGGCGCATCGACGATGTTACCGGCCAGACGCGTGCCGTTCTGCTCGAATAAACCATAGGGCCGGATATTCGCGACCTCGCGTTTGCCGCGATCGTCGATATTGATGTAGGCGTCGCGCGGGGTACGCACGATCAACTGGTGCGCTTCACGGACCAGCCGTTCGTCGACCTGCTTGACGAGGTAGTTGCTGATCAGCCAGTACACGACGCAAAACAGGATGATTTCGGCGACCACGAACAGGCCAAGAAACAGCCATATCGTCGAAGGACTGCGCCACAGAGTACGATTAGTCGCTGGCACGCAGTACATATCCTGAACCGCGAACGGTGTGGATCATGGAAGGTCGCTGACCGTCGAGCATGATCTTGCGACGCAGTTGACTCATGTGGACATCGATGACGTTGGTCTGCGCATCGGCAGGGTAATTCCATACCGCTTCGAATAGCAAAGTCCGGGTAACAACCTGATCGGCATGCCGCATCAGGTACTCGAGGAGTTTATATTCGCGCGGCTTCAGCTCGATGGCGACGCATCCGCGGGTTGCCGTATGTCGTACGCTGTCGAGTTCGAGGTCTCCGACCCGCAGTGCTCCTGGCTCCCCGGTATCGACCCCGCGTCGCAAAAGCGCATCCAGCCGAGCGGTCAGCTCAAGAAAGCTGAAAGGCTTGATCAAGTAATCATCGCAGCCTGCGTGCAGGCCACGCAGGCGTTCGTTGACCGCATTGAGTGCGCTCAGAACCAAAACGGGAGTGTCGACGCCGACATTACGCATCGTGGTAAGGATCGAAAGCCCATCGATGCCTGGCAACATGCGATCGAGCACTATGACGTGAAATGTTCCGCTCAATGCGTGGAGCAATCCTTCATGTCCGGTGGCTGTTCGCTGCGCCGAGAAACCATGGTCGTGCAGCGCGGCCAGAATTTCTCTGGCCGTTATGTCGTCATCCTCAACCACGAGCACTCGAGTCGATTGCTGTCGACCTGATAGGTGTTCCGTCATTCCAACCTCGGTGATTACTGGGCGGCCACGCTCGAGTTCTGCCAGCTTACCCCCGGTAAGGCTGGCGTACCTTCCTGTGCCACGGCCTGCAGGCTCGCGGGGGAGAGGCCGAGTGCGCCGAGTATGGTAGGGGCAACCTGGGTCGTCGAGACGGGAAACACAACCTGGCGATTCATGGCTTTCAAGCGTGGGTTAGAGACAAGTAACCCGACATGTGTGTCATCTTCGTGAAAACCGCCATGTTCAACGAGTTTTCCAGCATTCGGTTTCGCGTAGATGACCCCTTCGTCCGACAGGATCACGATGTCGGGGGAGCGATTATCGGTAAGCGGAGAGGGGAATTGCAAAGCGAGCCGGGTGCCGCTCAGCACGTCGGTAATGCCGAGTTCGGCTGCATGCGCCTCGAGTGCCGCAGCAACTATGGCGGTCTTGGAGGGGGCGCGCAGCCACACTAACGCACCGTGGTCGACCGCAAGTTGAGCGGCGCTACCGGGTGCGGCTGCCTCGATCGTTTGCTTCAGGGCGGCCGTATCGATCTTTTTGAGCAGTGTCCGGTCGATCGGGCCATTACCGTGCTTGGCGGTAACGATGATCAGCGTGTCGTCGTCGAGGCCGGCTTTGGACAGCTCTGCGACGAACCCACCGAGCAGCTCGTCGCAGTGGGCAAGCGCCGCATCGACGCCGGGCGTCGCTACGCCCTCGGCGTTGCTGTAGCCGCTGAGCTTTTGCGCGACATTGAGCGCCTGCATGTTCAAGCCGAATATATTCGGCACCGGCGCGGAGCCGTGGCCATCGTGAGTTCGTCCGTCGATCTGGTTCATCACGGCACGCGCCTTGAAGGCATCGTACGCTTCGGTACTTTCCAGGGACCCGGTGATCTCCGCGCCCTTGCCACCGTGCGAGCCTTCGAAGTTCGCGCCGATCTCGGGCACGAAAAGGTCGTCGACCCCCTTGCCGGATGGGCCATTGACGATTTCATAGGTCGGATGCTTGTCGGCCCATGCCGTATACCCACCAGCTTGCCGGATCACTTCGAAGACGGTATTGACGCGCAGGTAGCTGTGCGGCAGGACCGGTGTACATCCCCGCTGCGGGTCGAGCGGTAGCTTGGCGGGGTCGATGCTCACGTCCTTGCCCGATTTGCCCACCAGATCCACGCCCTCGTTGTAGACCACCTTGGTTCCCGTTTTGCCGCAATCGGAACCGGCTGCCGACAGCGCACGATCGTAGGTTTCATCGTAATAGACGCCGGTCACGGCGGGCGTTCCGCCGGTCACGAGGGCGAGTAGCCCAGGGAACGAATCGGCGGGCGAAACGGTATGCGCGTTGCTGTAATTGATACCCTGATGTGCAAGATGCGCCAGCGTGCTGTCGGGGTGCCCCGCAACGAAACGGGCGAGATCGATGGCATGCAGGCCGTCGATGCTCACCAGCAGGACATGATGAACCGGCGCGCCGGCGGGCAGGGACGTGGCGGCGTACGACGCGGCAGTACCGGTGGACAGTTGCAAACATGCAGCCGCGCAGCTTGAGAGAAGGCGTTTGTTGAATAAGCGGTTCATTCGTTGTCGTTGTTCAAGGTAAAAGTGACCCACACGAGCTCGGAGAGCGTCTTTCCGGCAAATGCCGGTGCGGGGTTGGGCATGGCGGCGTCGCGCACGGCGGCTAGCGCAGCCCTGTCGAGCGCGGCACTGCCGCTCGTCTGGACGACGGTTTCATCCGATGGCCGCCCATCGCGATACTTGAACGCAACGCGGGTGCGTCCCGAGATGCCGGCCATGCGCGCCGAGTCGGGATAGCGCAGCGCGGTTTGAATTGCAGTGCGCAAGGCGTTGTCGAACGTCGCGTCGGGCGCACTGGGTGCGGATACCGGTGGTGTGGGCAAGCTCGGGGGCGCCACGGGTGGGGCAGGTGGCTGTGCGCTTGGAGCCATGCTGGGCAACGGCGCGGGCGCCACGGGTGTGGGCGCCTGGTGCTGAGGCTCGACGCGCTTGGGCGGCATGATCTGACGATGCTGTTGGGGTCGAGGCTCGGGTTGGGGTTGGGGTTTCGGCAGCGGCGGCGTGATCGGCTTGCTCACAGCCGCTTCCTGCGGTGGCGCCATAAGAAGGGTCAACGCAGTGGCGGGTTTGGTCGGAGGACGATGTGCGATCAACAGCCAAAGCACGATCCCCAAAGCGCCAAGTTCGACTACCACTGCAATCGCCGCTGCGCCGAACAGACGCGAAGAATCCGAGCCTCGCGTCAGCAAAAACGGAATTGCCATATCACTGTCCCGCCGGCTGCGCCGCCAATGCGATTTGCGTCACGCCAGCTGCGTGGCAGGCATCCATTACCGTCACGAGTTTTTGCAACTGAGCGTCCTTGGCGCCGGCGATGGTCACGAAGGTCTTTGCCGGGTCAGCCTGCTTGGCCAGCAACGCGGTCAATTGAGCGGGATCCAAAGTGTTGCCGTCGACCGAGACGCTGCCGTCGGTTGCCAGCGTCACCAGTACTTTGGGCGGCGGCAATTGCTGCGTGTTGGCACTATTGGGAAGCTGCGTGCGCAGGCCCGCATTGGGAATCATGTGCAGCGTGACCATGATGAAGAACACCAGCATGAAAAACATGATGTCTATCATCGGGATGATCTCGATGCGCGCTTTGCGCGGCTCGAAATATTTCATCATGCTCAGGATCCTTGCTGCGCGAGCTGGGCACTTATTGCGCGAGCGCTGCGCACCTCCTTGATATGCTCAAGCGGCGCATGCGCGGTCAGCCGGTTGACCAGCATCACCTTCGAGGTTTCGAGTTGATGAACGATGCCGCGCACCCGGTTGTGCAGCCCGTTGAAGAACACCAGTCCGATCATTGCGACGAAAAGACCCGACGCCGTCGCCAACAGGGCTTCGGCAACGCCCCCGGTAACTTGCGTCGGCGCGTTGCCTGGGTCGGACAAAACCTGGAATGCATTGAACATGCCTATGATGGTGCCGAGCAAACCGAGTAACGGGGCCAACGTCACGATCGTGTCGAGCACCCACAGCAAACGGTCGATACGGGGCGCCTCGAGCATGATGGCCTCGTCGAGGTGCGCGGCGAGTTTTTCGCTTGAGCTTGCAGCGTGGAAACGCGCCGCCGTTTGCAATACGCGCGCGACCGGCTGGCTCGCGTATCTTGCGGCGACAGCGTCAAGCGTGCGAGCGTCGAGGCTGTCGAGTCGATTGATTTCGAGCAGTGCCTGCCGGCTGGAGCGCGCCGCGCGATGCAGATACCAGTAACGTTCGACAATGATCGTCAAGGCGACGAAGAGCATTGCCAGCAACGCATACAGCACGCCACCGGATGAGCTTGCGAGGTGCAGGATGTTGTCGATGGACATGGTTCAGTTGTTAGAAGTCGGTTGATAAGGTGACGGTGAATGCGCGGCCGGGAACCGTCCAGTACAGCGGTGTGTTGTCGGCCGCGGTAAAGCCCGCGAGCGCATCGATGCTGGTCCGGTTGAACAGGTTGTAGACCTGGAAACCGATTCGGGTGTTGCGCATCCACGTCGTCGGTTGCTTGAACGTATAAGCCGCGGCGAAATTCGTGACCGCAAAGCCGCCAATGGGCTGGGTATTGCCGGTGTCGCCAAACTCATGGCCGACGAACTTCATGATCAGCGAGCTGTAGAGCGGGCCACGTTCATAAATAACGCCGGCGGCTGCAGTTTTGTTCGGTGCATTCGGCAACCAATCGTCGGTGCCCTTTTGTTTGGCATCGTTGAACGTCAGGTTGCCGTACAGGCTGAAACCTTGACCCAGGTAATAGGTGGCCTCAGTCTCGATACCCTTGTAGATCGCACCGCCAGCATTGAAGAATTCGGTTTGCCCGCCGACCGTCCGACTTTCTACGGCGTTGATGAAATTGATGTAGTAGACGTCGGCCGAGGCAGTCAAACGATCGGTTTTATACGTCGTGCCGACTTGGTAGTTATCGGTCTCTTCCGGGGAAGGCTGGCCAGACACCGTCGGGTCCGGAACAAAAAACACGTTCAGGTTCGGCGCGAGGAAGCCTTTCGAGTATTGGGCATAGGCGCTCCAATTGCTATTGATCCGCTCGTGCAACGCCAACGAAGGCAGCAGTTTGCTGAAGGTATGACCGAAAACGAGCGGCTCGCCAGTACCCTGGTTCACGGTGGCATTGATATCGCGCTTGAAGGAAACGTACTTCAGGCCGGAATCGAGCGACAAGTTGAACGGCAGTTTCCATTCATACTCGATAAACGGCTGCAAGGTCAGCAAGGTATCGTTCTGGGCACGGTCTGTGGCGCTTGCCTGCGTGCCGTTCAGCACGCCGCCGAGCGTGTCGTCGATCTCGAGCAGCGAGCGCGTGTTGACCTGATGGTCGACCCAGGCGCCGAGAGTCAAAGTGCCGGGGCCGACTTCGCGAGAGGCCTTGAAGATATCGCCGACCGAGCGGTAGTCGTTTAACAGGTGCTGGCCCGGTACGTTATTGGCGCCAAAAATCGTGCCGTTCGGTGTTTCCCCGTTGGGATCTTCACCATTGAAGCCGCTGTGGTAGTACGCATACGTATAAAGCTTGTTGTCGATATGCCAGCTTGAAACCCGTGTTTGCACGCCGAGATATTCGAAGTCGGTATGGATATCGTCGGTGTTGTAGCCAGCAAAAGCCTGGCTCGTGGGGTCGTTATTCAAACCGAAATCCGGGCCGAACTGGGCGATCTGTGCCTTGGTCGCACCGATGGAAACGTTCTGGTGGATGTGATTGTAGGTCGCGACGAAAGTCACCAGCGTATCGTCGCCTATCGGTTTTTCCAGCTTGACGAAATAGTTTTGACGCTGCTGTTTCGCATCGGTCAAATAGCCGTCGCTCGTAGTCTGGCTGTACGAAAACATGCCGCGCGCGTCGCCGAGTTGCGGCAACACGCCGGTATTGTAGGTCGCGCCGGCGACCAGGGTATTCCAACTGCCGTACGAGATCGATGGCGTAAATGTCGCGACCGTGGAGGGATCTTTCGATTGAATCGCGATCGTGCCGCCGAAGGTCGCATCGCCTACTGTGCGCGCGTCGCCCGGACCGCGATCCACGGTCACGCTCCCGATGTTCTGGGACGTGAAGTACGAAGTCGAATGGTGGGTAAAGTCGTTCGAATCGCCCCAAGGCACACCGTCGAACGTTACGTTATATTGGCCGTCGGTGAAGCCTCGAATCGACAGGCCTTGCGACTCCATCAGCCCAGGTCCGTTGGGGTCGATGTCCGACACGCTCGGCGAAATCTGGATGATGTCGCTATAGTTGGAAGTCGGCGCCGCATTGTTTTCGATGTAATGCTGACTGATGACCGATTGCGGTTGCGTCGCGATCAACGAGCCTTGTGTGGGGGCCTGGTAGATCGCGGACGCCTGCTTGACAGGCGTGCCGTCGCTGGTGTTTGTGGTAGCGGCGCTGCTTTGAACCGACCCTAGATCGGTGGCGCTTTGCCCATATGCGTTGTTTAGGGCGGTCGCCGAGAGGGTAGCGAGTACCAGGGTAGTCAGCCGCTTCCTGCGAGTCAACGGGTGCCTGCGAGACATTATCAATTCCTTCAAGATCGGGGTAGACGATTCGACGCTCCGCGGTATTCTGCAAGCTCGGCCGGATCTTAAAGGGTGCTTGTTTAGTTGACGTGACGCGAAACTTACGAAGTTAAACGACACGCCTGACAACAACTGTGAGCGCTACCACTGACGAGTGAGGCTAGCCTCGTGCGGGCTGGGACGGAAGTCCCTGCTGCGACCCCAGGCCTTGCCAACTGCCGCCCAGCGCCTTGATCAGTTGTACGCTGGCGTCCATGCGCCGGCGCATCAGATCGACCTCGAGGCGCTCATTGGCGAGTGCGGTACTTTGCGCCGTTACCACGTCGAGATAGCCGATGCTGCCGATTCGGTATTGGTTCAGCTCCAGGCTCAAGGCTTGTTCTGCCGATTTCACCGCCTCGTCCTGCTTGGCCGCTTCCTGCTGCAGGATGCGCAACGCAGCGAGGTTATCCTCGACTTCCTGGAAGGCACTCAAGACCGTTTGCTTGTAGTCGGCGACATTGGCTGCGAATTGCGCCTGGGCGCCATGCAGCGTCGCACGCCGCGCTCCACCATCGAAAAGCGGCGCGACCAGCGACGGTGCAATGGTCCACATGCGTGACGGCGCCGTCAACAAGGTAGACAGCGCCGAGCTTTCCGCACCGCCACTGGCAGCCAGCAGCAGGTCCGGATAGAAGGCGGCCTGGGCGACGCCGATTTGTGCGTTTGCCGCAGCCATGTGACGTTCCGCGGCGGCCACATCGGGACGACGCTGCAACAACTGAGAAGGAATCCCGAGCGGAATGTCGGGCGGCGTGAAATCGGCCTGCGCGCTGGGCAGCGAAAATAGCGAAGCCGGTTGTCCGATCAAGGTGGCGATCGCATGCTCACAACGCGCGCGCATCACGCCTAGATCGAGTTCCTGGGCCAGGGTCGCTTCGAGTTGGGTGCGTGCCTGGGCCACGTCCGATTGCGAGGCAATACCTGCGTTGAAGCGATTCGTGGTTAATTGCACAGTCTGCTCGAATGCCGCGGTGGTATCGGCCAACAGCTTCGCCGAGGCATCCACGCCGCGCAAATTGAAGTAATCCACGGCCAGCTCTGCATGCATGCTTAGCCGGACCCCTTCGAGATCGGCGGCACTGGCTTGCTCGTTGGCGTGGGCGGCATCGACGGTGTGACGTACCTTACCCCACAGATCCGGCTCCCAGGACACGTCGAGTGCGGTAGCGTAGTCGGAAATCGTGTGGCCGGACTTGGCCGAGTCGATGACGTTGCCCGAGTAGTGCGTGCGGCTGGTGGCGGCTCCCACATCGACGGTCGGGGAAAAACCCGCATGCGCAAAGTCGATGCCTGAGCGAGCTTGGTCGAGCAAGGCGATGGCTTTCTGCACATTCTGGTTGGACACGTTGACCTGATCTTCCAGGTGGTCCAATTGAGGGTCGCCGAAGAGCGTCCACCATGATCCGCGCAGCACGTCGTCGTCGGGCCGCGCCTGGGTCCAGCCGGCGGCTGGTGCGACGGCGTGAGCGCTTGTTTCCTCGGCGGCTCCCCGGTTTGCCTGCTGGGTTTGTTCTCGAGTTTGCTCTCGAGTTTGCTCTTTATAACGCGCCGGGACCGTAACCTGCGGGCGCACATAAGTCGGACCGACCATGCAGCCGCCGAGCAGAAGGGCGGCGATACACACGCCGACGAGCGGGACGAGTTTGACGGTAGATTTCTTCATGACGCGGCACTCGTAACGACGCGCACCGATTCGCCCTGCGCAATCGAATCGCTGGGGTTCAGTATCACGTTATCGTTCGGACCCAGCCCGGTCAGCACCTCGATGCGGGTGCCGAAGTCGCGCCCTAGCGTGAGGGTTTTCAGCGCCACCTTGCCCTGAGGGTCGACGGTCGCCACCTGCACGCCCTGCGGGCGATAGAGCAACGTGTTGACCGGGAGGGCGTAACCGGGATGCGCGGTAGGCAGCGCTATGTGGACCTGTCCGTAGGAACCTGGCAGCACGGTCGAGCCGGGATTGGGAATATCCACTTCGACGCGCAAGGTGCGAGTCACTGCGTTGATTGCGCCTGTGTTGCGGGCGATCGTGCCGGGGAAGGTGCGTCCCGGGAATTGAGGGAGCGTGAGGTAAGCCGCAATGCCGTCGACGCTGACGGCGGAATCGTTTTGCGGGACGTCCACGTAGACCCGCAGCGTGCTCGTCGTTGCGATATCGAACAACTCCTTGACTGGCCCCGCGGCGCTGCCGGCTTGAATCAACGCGCCGACATCGGTGTTGCGCGCCGTGATGACGCCATCGAACGGCGCGCAAACTTTCTCGTACGATTGCAGCTGTGTGAGGCGGCCCACATTAGCCTGCGTCGAGGCCAACAGCGCCTGCTTGGCCTGCGCATCGCTGACCTTCATATCGGTTTCCTGGCGCGACACCGAGTTGGTTTGCAGCAGTTGCTGCCAGCGTTGTGCCGTGACCTGCGCCAACTGCGAGTTGGCCAGCGCTTGTTGTTCGTCCGCGCGTGCCTGGCGCAATTGGTCGTCGACCTCGGGCGCGTCGATGACGGCGAGCAATTGCCCGGCCTTCACATGGGTGCCGATATCGACGGACCAGCTCTTCAAATAGCCGTCAGTGCGCGCAAAAATCGGGGTTTGCCGCTCGGCTTCGATATCGGCCGGCAACACCAGTTCCTGAGTTGCGGCTGCGGCGCTGGGTTGGGTCACCTGTACGGCGGGCACGGCAAGCGCGGCCGTCTGGCGCGTGAGCGCAGCTTGCGCATCCAGGCGCGGCCAGATTCCTGCGCAGAGCGCCAGGCCGAGTGCGGTTGCGGCCAGCACGATGAGTCCGCTGCGCCGCGGCGCGGCCGGGCGAACTGCATGCGGAAGTGCATCCTTTTCAGACGCGGGCTTGGGAGATAGTTTAGACATGGACGACTCCAATCAACGCAAAATATCGGTATCGAATTGCAGCGCCGCATGCGGGCGCCGTTTGGCCAGCCAGCCGTGGATCACGGAGAACACGACGGGTACGAAGATCAAGGTGGCTGTGGTGCCGAATAGCAAACCGCCGATCACGGCACGGCCCAATGGCGCGTTTTGTTCGCCGCCGTCGCCCATGCCGATCGCCATCGGCACCATGCCGATGATCATCGCGAGCGCGGTCATCAGCACCGGCCGGAAGCGGCTTGTACCGGCAGCGAGCGCCGCTTGCATCGGCGTGAGGCCATGCGCGAGCTTTTCGCGCGCGAAGCTCACCACGAGAATGCTGTTTGCCGTCGCCACGCCGATGCACATCATCGCGCCGGTCAGCGCCGGTACGCTTAAGGTCGTGTGGGTGACGAACAGCATCCAGAGAATGCCGGTCATGGCGCCGGGTAGCCCCGTTATGATGATCAACGGGTCGACCCACGACTGGAAGTTAACCACCATCAGAAAGTACACCAGTAGCACTGCGAACGAGATCCCGGCGGCGAGCCCCGTGAATGACGCTTGCATGGTCTGCACCTGGCCGCGGATTACCACTTGCGCGCCGCGCGGCAGGTCCTGCCTGGCGGCGTCGACGATGCGGGTGACGTCTGCGGCGACGCCACCCAGGTCGCGACCTTGCACCGACCCGTAGATGTCGATTACCGGTTGCACGTTGTAATGCGTCACTACCGCCTGTTGGCTGGTTCGATGGAATGCGCCGAGCGAGCCGAGCACGCCCTCGATGTGCCCCGCATTGCTGCCCATGCCACCCGTGAACGGCGTGGCGTTCGAGGCGAGCGGAATGTTGGCCAGCGCCTGCAGCGAATTGACGTCGTATTGCGGCACCTCGGTCATCACGGGATAGCTGACGCCGTTTTGCGGGTTGAGCCAAAAATTGGGCGAAGTTTGCGAGCTGCCGGACAACGCGATCAGCAGGCTGCGCGCAACATCCTGTTGCTGCAGGCCCGCCTGCAATGCCTTGGTACGATCCACGTCCACGTCTATCTCGGGCAGGTCCGCCGGCTGTTGGATGCGCAGATCGACCAGCCCCTGGACTTTGTGCAAGCGTGCGAGCAACGCGTCGGCGAAGGCTCGGTTCTGGTCCAGGTTGTTGCCGATTACCTGGATATCGATAGGCGCAGGCAGGCCAAAATTCAGGATCTGGCTGACCATGTCGGCCGGCAGGAACGAAAACGTGACGTCGGGAAATTGCGCCCCGAGCTTCTCACGCAATTGGCTCACGTATTGCGCGGTCGGATGATGATGCGCGTTGAGCGTGATCAGGATGTCGGCATCCGCGCTGCCGATTGGCGCCGAGCTGCTGTACGACAAATTGATGCCGCTAGTGGGCAGTCCGATGTTGTCGACAATGGTCTGCAGCTCGTTAGCCGGTATCGTGCCGCGTATGCTGGTTTCGACGCGATCGGCAATCACCGCGGTTTGCTCGATCCGGGTGCCGGTCTTGGCGCGCATGTGCAATTTGATCTGGCCAGAGTCGATCTGCGGGAAGAAGTCGCGGCCCAGGAATGGCGCCAATGCGAGCGAAGCAACACAGAACACCAGGAACCCCACGATAAATGCGCGTGAATGTTGCAGCATGCTTTCGAGCACAGCCTGATACCGCGCGCGCAGCACCTCGAACCGGGATTCGAAACGCTTCTGGAAACGTTCGAAACGATTCGGCTCGCCACCTGTGCCGGCCGATTGAGCACCGCGCAGCAAATACATGGCCAAGGTCGGGATCAGGGTGCGCGAGAGGAAATACGATGACAGCATCGCGAACACGATAGCTTCGGCTAGCGGCGTGAAAAGGTAATGAGCGACGCCGGGAAGCAGCAGCATCGGTACGAACACGATGCATATGGACAACGTGGAAATCAGCGTAGGAATGGCGATTTCGCCCGATCCATCGAGAATCGCCTGCAACAAGGGCTGCCCCTGTTCGATATGGTGGGTAATGTTTTCGATCGCGACGGTGGCGTCGTCGACCAGAATACCCACTGCCAGCGCGAGGCCACCCAGCGTCATGATATTGATGGTCTGGCCGAGCAAGGAGAGGATGATCAGCGACGAAACCATCGCCAGCGGGATCGAGATGGCGATAATCAACGTGGCTCGCCAACTGCCCAGGAACACCAGAATCATCGCGGCCGTCAGGCCCGCTGCGATCAAGCCTTCGCGTACCACACCCTGCACGGCGGATTTGACGAACACCGATTGATCGGTGACCGTCTCGATATCGAGCGCGCGCGGCATCTGTGCACGGATGCGCGGCAACATCTGCTTGATCTGGGCGATCACGTCGAGCGTCGAGACGTTGCCGCTCTTTTCGACTTCGAGCAGGGCCGCCCGCTGCCCGTCATGGCGCACGATATTGGTCTGCGGCGCATACCCGTCGCGCACGTTGGCGACGTCGTGAACGTAGGTCACGGTCCCGTTGGCGTCGGTCCTGATCGGCAGGTTGTTGAGTTCGGCCACCGATTTTGCACCGCCGTTCATGTTCACGTTGTATTCGAACGTGCCGATCTTGGCCGTACCGCCAGGCAATATCAGGTTTTGTGCATTCACCGCATTGACCACGTCGGTCGGCGTCAACCCATGAGCCTGCAACGCTTGCGGGTTGATATCGACCACGATCTCGCGCACCTTGCCGCCATAGGGGATCGGCACCGCCGCACCTTGCACGGTTGCCAACTGGGTACGGATGAAATTATTGCCCAGGTCGTAGAGCGTCTGTTCGGGCAAGGTCTTGCTCGACAAGGCGAGCTCCACGATGGGCACCGTGGACGCGTTGTAAGTCAGCACCAGCGGTGGCAATGTGCCCGGCGGCAATACCCGCAACAGGCTTTGTGCGCTGCTCGACGCCTCGGCCAATGCGCGCGTGATATCGGCGCCGGGATGGAAAAAGATCTTGATCACGGCCACGCCGTTGAGCGACTGCGACTCGACGTGTTCGATATCGCTCACGTCAGAAGTCAAGGCCCGCTCATAGGGCGCAACGATCCGATGCGAAATGTCTTCCGCCGACATGCCGTTATAGTTCCAGACGACACTCAGCACGGGAATGTCGATGTTGGGAAAAATATCGACGGGGGTGCGCAGGATCATCAGCGGTCCAACGATCAGCAACAGCAACGCCAACACGATGAAGGTATAAGGGCGGCGCAAAGCGACTTTTACGATCCACATGGTGCGGGTTCCATACTTATCGGTTGGGACGGAAAACGGCGTGGCTGCAACGGCTCCACCGCGCAGTTAGAGGGCAGTCTAGCGAGCGGGGTCGCGTGTCGAGGTGTCAACAGGATTACGAATTTGTAATCATCACAGCGCTGCTATGCAGGTATCATTTGTCGAATCGAAGCGTGGCAAAAAAGGGAAAAGCGATGCGTATCCTGATCGTCGAAGATGAACTGAAGACCGGGGAATACCTGAAGAAGGGCCTGGAAGAGTCGGGCTTTTCCGTCGATCTTGCGCACGACGGCGTGGACGGTCTGCACTTGGCGCTGGAGGATGACTACGATTTGGTCGTGCTCGACGTGATGATGCCACGCAAGGACGGCTGGTCGGTGCTCAAGGATCTGCGGGCTCGCAAACCCACACCCGTGCTTTTCCTGAGCGCGCGCGACGATGTCGAGGATCGGGTCCGGGGGCTGGAATTGGGGGCCGACGATTACCTGGTCAAGCCATTTGCCTTTGTCGAGTTGCTGGCCCGGGTGCGCACGCTGGTACGGCGCGGTCCGCCTCGCGAAGCGGAGCTGACTGTCGTCGGCGATATGGAAATCGACTCGATTCGGCGCCGCGTCAAACGCGCGGGCGTGCGCATCGAGCTGACCCCGCGCGAGTTCTCGCTGTTGCAATTGCTGGCCCGTCGGCGCGGCGAGGTACTGAGCCGTACCCAGATTGCGTCGTACGTGTGGGACATGAATTTCGACAGCGACACCAACGTCGTGGAAGTCGCGGTGCGCCGCTTGCGCGCCAAGATCGACGATGCGTTTCCCGACAAGCTGATCCACACCGTGAGAGGCGTGGGTTACATGCTCGATACAGGACAGCCCGATGCGTAGCATTTCCCTGACCCGCAAGCTGGCGGCCACCTTCGCGATCATCTTGCTGCTCGTTTTCGGCGCCAGCGCCTATGTGTTGTATCACGCGCTCGCGCACCGCATTGCCGCGCAGGACGACCTGGACATCGTACTCGCGGCACGGCATTTCCGACGCCTGTCGGCCGACATCATCGCGCCCAAGGGCATCGCCGAGCATGAGGAGCGGCTCGATAGCCTGGTACTCGGTAACGCCGCGTTTGCAATGAGCGTGCAGGATACGGAAGGGCACACGCTGATCGAACATAATCCCGACCATCTTCTCCTGTCGGTGGGCGTACCTGTGTCGCCGACCGCACGGATTACCGAAGCCGACGTCCGGCAATGGCAGGGCTCGCACGGAGAAACCCTGCGCGGCGTGTCGGCCGGCGCGACGCTGATCGACGGCAACACGATCAACTTTGTCGTTGCACGCGACATGACCGATCGCGCAAGGCTGCTGGCTCAATACCGCACCACCATTTATGCAACTGGGGTGGGGGGCGCGCTGATTGCCTTCTTGCTCAGCTACGCGCTGGTGCGTACTGCCCTGCGGCCGGTGCGCGAAATCGCGCATAGCGCAGCCCAGATTACCGTTAGCCGGCTGGACACACGTATTGCCTTGCGAGGCGTGCCCAGTGAACTCGTGCCCATGGTGCAATCGTTCAACGCGATGCTGGCGCGTCTGCAAGACAGCATCGCGCGCCTTTCTCAATTTACCGCCGATCTGGCGCATGACCTACGCACGCCGGTGAGCAATATGCGCGGCGCCAGCGAAGTGGCGCTGGCACGCACGCGCTCGCCCGAGGAATACCAGGCGCTGTTGGCCTCCAACCTGGAAGAGTGCGAACGCGTCTCGCGGATGATCGAGAATGTCCTGTTCTTGGCGCGGGCCGAGCATCCCGGTTTCATTACGGGAGCGGTGCAATTCGACGTGCGGGCGGAGCTGGCCAAGATCGCGGAGTATTTCGAAGGCATTGCCGACGACGCGAACGTTGTCGTCCGGGTGCGGGCGCAGGGGAATTGGGTGGCTGACCTCGAGCTGTTTCGCCGGGCGATCAGCAATCTGTTGGCCAATGCCTTGCGCTACACACCGGCTGGCGGCGTGATCGATATCTCGGCCGAGATGCGCGACGATGGCATGCGCGTGACGGTTGCTAATCCGGGTGAACCGATTGAAGCTCAGCATCTGGACAAGTTGTTCGATCGGTTTTACCGGGTCGATTCGTCACGAGGCAATTCGTCGGGTTCGACCGGACTAGGTCTGGCCATCGTGCGCAGCATCATGGAACGGCACGGGGGCAGCGCTTCAGTGCAAAGCGATGCGACTTCTACCCGGTTTCATTTGGATTTTCCCAGGCGCTAGTGCTATCTGGGCACATCCGCACGGCCGCTCATGATCGCCGACGATCGTGCGCCGCGGTTAGAAGGTTTCCTTCAGGCCGAAGCGCATCGCCAATTGATTCGGCGTACTGGAGGCGCTGATCGTGGTGAGGTTTGCCACTGCCGCCTGGCCGGTCGAATCCTTCCCCGTTGCATGTTGCCACGCGCCGACGAGATAAAGGCTGGTGCGCTTGGAGAGGAAATATTCGCTGCCTAACGTGACCTGACCGTACTTTGCCGCTTCTGCGTGGGTATAGGCGACCGAGATCCCGACGATGACGGGCACCGAAATATGGCGCGAGTAAGTGGCTTCGACGCTTGTGATGGATGGGCTGGCGCCGCCGTTGGGCGTGCTCGCGGTCTTGATCACGTTGTTGAATTGCGTCGTGGTCATGTTGGCGCTCAAGACCGATTCGCCGAAAGTGAAACTTCCGCCCAGGCCATAGGCATCGAGGCTGGTCGCCGAGCTGTAGCCCTTGAAGATCGGGTTCGTCACCGGGTTCACAAAGGACGTACCGGCTTGGGCCGCCGCCGCGCCGTCGAAATAGGTCACCGCAGGATCGTTGATATGGTGATAGACCGCACTGACCGAGACCGGGCCCGAGGCGTAACGTGCCGCCAGACCCCACAGCTGGTCGGTCGCCAATGAACCCGCCGCACCGCCCACCCCATACAGGCCGCCGAACGACACACCGTTGTACACTGGGCTCGCGTACTTGATGATGTTGTTCAGTTTGTACGAAATGTAGATATCGTCCAGGTCCCCGGCGTGCGTGCCCATCGGTCCCGAAAATCGCACCGACCCCGAATAGGCGCCGAGGTAGTCGCCCATCACATCGTCCTGACGGCCCAGCGTGACCTTGCCCCACTGCGTGTCGAGTCCGACAAAAGCCAGCCGGCCAAATTCGCGGCCGTTATACAAGTTCTGTCCGTTTTGGAGGTTGAAGCCGTTCTCCAGCTTGAACACGGTGGACATGCCGCCGCCCAGATCCTCCGTGCCTTGCAATCCCCAGCGGCTGCCTCCCTCGCCACCGCTCGACGCCTGCACGGCGGCGGACCCCGACTGGTTATTCGAGTAGGTTATGCCGCCGTCCACGATGCCATACAGCGTGACGCTGCTTTGAGCGTGTGCGTACCCGCTTGCTGCCGTGAGCACGGCCGTAGTCGCGAGATATTTCACCAAATCAGAAATGGATGACACGAGTAGCTCCCCTGTAGATCGACCCCGCATCGCTTGCCTCGGTCCAGACGCGTGCAAGAAGCCGGTTGATGGAATGTCCGTCGAGAAAACCAGAGGAATGCTATATGTATATACATTTAAACAGCAACCGAAAAATAAAGGAAGGGGAATTTTTCGCGACGCAGCATATTCGGAGGCAATGTTGGCTAATACAGCTGATTATTATGGGGATTTTATGCAAAACTGGCCGGCGTACGCAGTTGTTTTGTAAGGGGCACTGCGCGACAACTATTTTTAAAATGTATAGACATGCAATTTTGATCTGTTTAATATTTGTTCCCGAGGTGCTTATGGCGCCGCCACCTTTCGGATTGTTCCGACCACCCCATACCCGTGAATCCGGAGTAGCGAAATGACCCTCATCGATAGCCGCAAAGCCTGGACCACGGTGGCTCTGGTGTTCTTGTTCATGTTGATCAATTTCGCAGACAAGGCGGTCATCGGGTTGTCGAGCGTGCCTATCATGAAAGAGCTCGGTTTGAGCCACGCGCAGTTCGGCACGCTCGGCAGCGGCTTCTTCCTTTTGTTTTCGATCTCGGGCATCGTCGTCGGCTTTGTGGCGAATCGAACCAGCACCAAGACCATCATGCTGATCATGGGTATCGTATGGGCGCTGGCTTTGCTGCCGATGACGGGGGCGACCAGTTTTGCGTTGCTGTTGGGTACGCGCGTCATTCTCGGCGCGGCGGAGGGGCCCGCCTTTCCGATCGCGCTGCACGCTGTCTACAGGTGGTTCGGCGACGAACGTCGGGCGGTTCCAACCAGCGTCGTCGCGTGCGGCGCTGCATTCGGCGCCGGTGTGGTGGCACCGTTAGTTACGTGGATCATCATTCGTTACAGTTGGCACGCGGCGTTCGGCGTCCTGGGCGCGGTGGGGATCGCGTGGGCCTGCGTATGGTTCTTCGTTGGCGAAGACGGGCCGCTCGATGCACCGTCCAAGTCTCGCGGCGCAGCGGCCCACCGGATTTCCTATCGCGCACTGCTGCTTTCGCGTACTGCTATCGGCGTATATGTCGGCGGCTTCGCGGCATATTGGGTCATCGCGCTCAATATCGTCTGGCTCGCAAATTATCTGATCAAGGCCCTGCATATGGCGCCCTCTGTCGCTGCCTGGGTGATCGTGCTGCCTTCCGTCATGCAGATCGTGCTCGCGCCGTGCTGCGCATTTCTTTCCCAGCATTTGTCTCGACGCGGGTTCTCGAGCAGGGTATCGCGCGGCGTCCTGGGCTGCGCATGCGTGATGATCGCGGGCGTCTCGATGGCCAGCATGCCGTTTGTGGAGATGGGGGTGTTCAAGATCATCCTGATCGGGCTCAGCTTCTCGATCGGCAGCGTTATCTTCACGTTGGGTTCGACCCTGATAGGCGAAATCTCGCCTGCCTCGCAGCGCGGCGCATCGCTGGGCGTGACGAATTCGATTCATACGATTGCGGGGCTGTTCGCGCCGATCGCCATGGGGTTCATCGTCGACGTCGGCAGCGATCCGCAGCATGGATTCCAGACCGGGTATCTGTGCGCGGGCATTTTCGTCGCCTTGCTGGGTCTCGCTGCGGCGGCCTTGATCAATCCGGAATCCGACTTGAAGCGATTTCGCGGCGTCGATTTTCCAGGGTGCGCGGGCATGGCCCAAAAGCCCGCGCCCTGACCGAACAGCACAAATGGCAAACGAATCGGAAAGCAAGCTGCAAGCCAGAAACAAACATGCAACAAGCGGTACGAGCAATAGAAAAAAACTCGTGCCGTCATTCATCGTTACGGGAGACTCATCAAAGTGCAACCCATTCACTTCACTTATTTAAATGGTCCGGATATCGAGCGTCTCGAACTGACCAATGACGAAATTCTCAGTGCCGTCGAACAAGGGCTCAAAGCGCAGGGCAACGGCGAGACCGTTATCGAGCCGCGCGTGCACCTGATTCCAGAGGACTCGTCGCTGGGCCACTTCAACGTGTTGCGAGGCGTTGTCCATCCGCTGGGGCTAGCGGGCGTCAAGGTGGTTGGCGACTTCGTCAACAACTACAAAGTGGGGTTACCGTCCGAGCTTGCCTTGCTCAACCTGTTCGACCCGAAGACGGGGGTGCCCAAAGCCATTCTCGACGCCACCTCGATTACCGACATGCGCACCGGCGCCATCACCGCGCTCGGCGGCAAGCATCTGGCGCGCAAGGACAGCAAGGTGCTCGGCCATATCGGCGCGCGCGGCACGTCGTACTGGAACGTGCGGCTGCTCAATCATATTTACGATTTCGACGAAATCCGCGTGCACTCGAAGCGGCCGGAAAGCCAGGCGGCGTTTGCCAAGCGTCTGTCCGACGACCTGGGCAAACCGGTGCTGGCCGTCGATAGCTGGGAAGCGTGCGTGCGCGATGCCGATATCGTCGTCGAAGCGTCGCGGCTGCCCGAGCCGCAGCCGCTACTCAAGACCGAGTGGATCAAGGCGGGCGCGCTGGTGATGCCCTACGGGACGATGAGTGCGGTGGAACTGTCGCTCACCGACATCATGAGCAAAGTTGTGGTGGACGACTGGGGGCAGTGCCGCAAAGGGCTGCCATTCGGCGCATTGCGCCGCCATGTCGATCTCGACAAGATCACCGAAGAAAATCTGCACGCCGAACTGGGGCAGATCGTCGCAGGCAAAAAAGCCGGCCGCGAGAACGACGAGGAAACCATTTTGTTCTGGCATCGCGGATTGAGCTTGAGCGATATCTCGTTGGGCCACGCCATGTTGCAGAAGGCCGCTGCGATGTCGCTGGGACAAACGCTGCGATTTGCCTGAATACGCAACGCAATCGCGCCATCGTGGCGCTGCCGTGGCGCCTCGCAAATGCTGCAGCATCCACGACCGCGCAGAACCAAGGATTCGGCCGCAACCATGTCGACATCTATCTGCATCGACACGGTACTGCGGCGTAGCCTCTACCTTGAAGGAAAACATCGTATGAACTTCGATCAATCGCGCGTCGTCAGGGCGCCGCGCGGCACGCAGCTGACCTGCAAAAGCTGGCTCACGGAAGCCGCCTATCGAATGATCCAGAACAACCTGGACCCGGAAGTGGCCGAGAATCCGGACAAGCTGGTGGTCTATGGCGGCATCGGCCGCGCGGCGCGTAATTGGGCCTCGTTCGACAAGATCCTGAGCAGCCTCGTGGATCTCGAGGACGACGAAAGCCTGCTCGTGCAATCGGGTAAGCCGGTCGGTGTGTTCAAGACGCACAAGGATGCGCCGCGCGTGCTGATTGCCAACTCGAACTTGGTACCGCGCTGGGCGACCTGGGAACACTTCAACGAACTCGATCAGAAGGGCTTGTTCATGTACGGCCAGATGACGGCCGGCAGCTGGATCTATATCGGCAGCCAGGGGATCGTCCAGGGGACGTACGAAACCTTCGTCGAGGCAGCCCGGCAGCATTTCGGCGGTGACTGGAAGGGCCGCTGGATACTCACGGCGGGCTTGGGTGGCATGGGTGGCGCCCAACCGCTGGCAGCCACGCTGGCGGGCGCGGTGTCGTTGAATATCGAGTGCGACCAGACGCGCATCGACTTCAGGTTGCGCACGCGCTACCTTGACAAGCAGGCGAAGGATCTCGATCACGCAATCGAGCTGATTCGCGAGCATACGGCGCGTGGCGAAGCGATATCGATCGGCTTGCTGGGGAACGCCGCTGACGTGGTGCCCGAGCTCGCGCGGCGCGCCAAACTCAGCGAAGCCGATGGCGGAATCAAGCCTGACCTGGTGACAGACCAAACCTCGTCACACGACTTGATCAACGGCTACTTGCCCACCGGCTGGTCGCTCGACCGATGGCGTGCGGCCGCGTCCGATCCGGCGGCGCATGCCGAGTTGAAGGCCGCCGCGCAACGCTCCTGCGCACAGCATGTGCGCGCCATGCTCGAGTTCCATGCGATGGGCATTCCGACGGTCGACTACGGCAACAACCTGCGTCAGGTTGCACATGATGATGGTGTTGCCAACGCGTTCGATTTTCCGGGCTTCGTGCCGGCATACATCCGGCCATTGTTTTGCGAAGGCAAGGGGCCGTTCCGCTGGGTCGCGCTATCGGGCGACCCCGAGGACATCTACAAGACAGACGCCAAGCTTAAAGAGCTGTTCCCGCACAACAAGTCGATGATCCGCTGGCTGGACATGGCGCGTGACCGGATCGCCTTCCAGGGCTTGCCGGCTCGCATCTGCTGGCTTGGGCTGGGCGAGCGCGATGTCGCGGGCCTCGCGTTCAACGAGATGGTCCGAACCGGCGAACTCAAGGCACCGATCGTGATTGGCCGCGACCACCTGGATACCGGCTCGGTCGCAAGCCCGAACCGCGAAACCGAAAGCATGAAGGACGGTACCGACGCGGTGTCCGACTGGCCGCTGTTGAACGCCATGCTTAACACGGCGGGCGGCGCGACATGGGTCAGTTTCCACCACGGCGGCGGCGTCGGCATGGGCTACTCCCAGCATGCAGGGATGGTGATTGTTGCCGACGGCAGCGATGCCGCCGAACAGCGTCTCGCGCGCGTGTTGATCAACGACTGCGGCTCCGGCGTAATGCGTCACGCGGATGCCGGCTATGAGCAGGCGATCGAATGTGCAAAGCGGTTCGGCCTGAAGCTGCCTTTCGTAACCGGCTGAGAAAAACATGCGCGCGGTGACCTCTGTGAACGCGATTCAGGGATAAGCCTATATGTCGGGATCCAACTTGAAAGTCTGGTACAACGCCCGCCTGGCCCCGCAGGCGGACCCGGATCACATCATCGAGAATGCGGCGATTGTGGTGCGTGACGGCCGCATCGACTGGTTCGGTCCCGCCGAGTATTTGCCTGTGCCGAACGATAGGGCATGCGCACACGATCTTGGCGGTCGGCTCGTCACGCCGGGTCTGATCGATTGTCATACGCACCTGGTCTACGCGGGAAATCGCGCACAGGAGTTTGCCTTGCGGCTTGCCGGGGCAAGTTACGAGGAGATCGCGCAACGCGGCGGCGGTATCGTATCCACCGTGCACGCGACGCGCGCGGCTAGCGAGGATGCTTTGTTCGAGCAGTCCGTGCGGCGTCTCGATGCGTTGCTCGCAGAAGGTGTCACTGCGATCGAAATCAAATCGGGCTACGGCCTCGATCTCGACAGCGAGCGCAAGTTGCTGCGTGTGGCGCGCCGGCTGGGCGCGTCGCGGCCGGTTACGGTGTCGACGACTTTCCTGGGCGCTCATGCGTTGCCCGTCGAATATGCCGGGCGCGCCGACGACTACATCGAATTGGTGTGCGAGCGCATGTTGCCGGCCCTGGTTGATGAGGGCTTGGTCGATGCGGTCGATGTGTTTTGCGAACGCATCGCATTTTCTTGCGAGCAGGCCGAACGGGTGTTCGTCGCGGCCGAGCGCTTGGGGCTACCCGTCAAAATGCACGCCGAACAGTTGTCGCTGATGGGCGGTGCGGCGCTTGCCGCGCGGCACCGGGCCTTGTCTGCCGATCACCTTGAATTTCTCGACGAGGCGGGCGTCGTTGCGATGCGCGATGCGGGCACCGTCGCTGTGCTGCTGCCGGGCGCATTCTATTTTATTCGCGAGCAGCAGTTACCCCCGCTCGATCTCCTGCGCCGTCACGGCGTGCCGATCGCCTTGTCCACCGACAGCAATCCCGGCACATCGCCCACCACCTCGTTATTGTTGATGCTGAACATGGGGTGCACGCTGTTTCGGATGACGGTCGCCGAAGTATTGGCCGGCGTTACCCGGCATGCGGCGCAGGCGCTCGGTCATGCCGACGTGCGCGGTGAAATCGCACTGGGCTCGCGTGCCGATTTTGTTGCGTGGCGTGTCGACACGCTTGCGGAGTTGGCGTACTGGAGCGGGCTGGGCCGTTGCGATCTGGTCGTACGGCACGGTGAGATTGCGCTCGATAAGCGCGCTGCTGGTTCTGCCTAGGTTATATGGACGCGCATGGTCGAAATGAGCATGGCTCAACTATCCTGTCGGCTGCGTTGCTTGCCTAGACCGCTTGCCTGAACGACCCAAACTGAGGAATGACCGAGACTCTGATGAACGATCCACGGCCTGATTTCATCGCCGGTGCTTTGTTCGCACCGCACGCGCGACTACCCGAAGGCTGGCGCCAAAACGTTTTGCTCGAATGGAATGCCGACGGCATGCTGACTGCGGTATTGCCCGATACGGGTGCCCCGCGTGGCGTCGCCCAGGCTCGGGGCCCAGTGATGCCGGGCATGCCCAATCTGCACTCGCATGCATTTCAGCGCGCGATGGCAGGGTTGACCGAGTACCGCGCGGGTGCCGCCGACAGCTTCTGGAGCTGGCGCGACCTGATGTACCGGTTCGCCGCGCGAATCACACCGAATCACCTCGCGGCGATTGCGCATTGGCTATACATCGAGATGCTCAAGCAGGGCTATACGTCGGTCTGCGAATTCCATTACGTGCATCACGCACCCGACGGCGGCCGCTATGACAATCCGGCGGAGATGGCCGAGCGTGTAGTCGATGCCGCTCAACGCGCTGGCATCGGCATGACGATGTTGCCCGTGCTTTACCAATACGGCGGCTTCGGTGCGCAGGCCCCGAGTGCCGGGCAGCAGCGTTTTACTCACACTGCGGACACCTTGCTGGAAACGCTGGGTGCGCTGAAAGCACGGCGGCCGGAAAGCGCGGCATTGCGGTATGGCGTCGCACCGCATTCATTGCGCGCGGTCTCGGCCGAATCGTTGCGCACGCTGCTCGACGGGCTGGACGCCGATTTTCCAGGGGCGCCGATCCATATCCATATCGCCGAACAAACCGCGGAAGTCGACGCGTGCCTGGCAGCTCAGGGCGCCCGGCCAGTGCGCTGGCTGCTGGATCGATTCGATGTGGATGCACGCTGGTGCCTGGTGCATGCGACGCACGTCGATGACGGCGAAGTCGCGGCGCTAGCACGCAGCGGCGCAGTGGCCGGGCTGTGCCTGACTACCGAGGCCAACCTTGGCGATGGCATTTTCCCCGCAGCGCAATATCTCGAAGCAAACGGACGCTTCGGAGTCGGTTCTGACAGCCATATCGCCGTCGACTGGCGAGCCGAACTCCGGCTGCTTGAATACGGGCAGAGGCTGGTACGGCGCCAGCGCAATGTGCTCGCATCGGGCGCTACTCCGAATGTTGCGCAAAGGCTGTTCGAGGGCGCAACCACAGGCGGCGCATTCGCCACCGGGCGGCCCGTGGGCGCTCTTGCACAAGGCGCGCGCGCCGATTGGCTGGTGTTGGATCCCGATCATCCCGCTATCGCGGCACATTCCGCGCAATCCTGGCTGTCCGGCATGGTCTTTTGCGAACATGGCGAATCGCCGATCTACGATGTGGTGGTCGGAGGGCAAACCGTGGTCGAGGCGCGGCGCCATCGCAGCGAAGCGGTGGCCCTGCGGGACTATCACGCCGCGCTCGCCGCGCTACAGGATTAGCCGTTCGGCGCCACACCGGCTGCGGATTTGCCTATACAATTCATTTTCCGAATTGACGTGGCTTTCCGCAGATGAAAAAAAGCAACCCGACCTCCGCACCTGCCTATCAGCAATTGAAGGACTATGTACTTCGCCAGATCGAGTCCGAACAATGGTGCGCCGGAGATGTGATTCCTTCCGAGCAAAAGCTCGCGCAGGAATTTGGGTTGTCCCGCATGACGGTGAACCGGGCGCTGCGCGAACTGGCGACCGAGCGCGTGCTGATGCGTATTCGCGGGGCGGGGACCTTCGTGGCCGATACGCGCTATCAGTCGACGCTGATCGAAATCCGCAGTATCGCCGAAGAGATCAAAAGCCGGGGCGACGAGCATACGAGTGAAGTGCTGCTGCTCGAGCGCACCGAGGATCCGCTGGTACTCGAAGCGCTGCAATTGCCGGCGGGCGGCATCGCATTCCATTCGCGCATCGTGCACTTTGAAAATAAGGTGCCGATTCAATTCGAGGATAGGCACGTCAATGGGCAGTTGTTTCCGGAATATCTCGAGCAGGATTTCCAGGCCATCACGCCCAACGAGTACATGACGAGTGTGGCTCCAGCGCAAGGCGTCGAGTATTGGATCACTGCGCGTCAAGCGAGTGCCCCGGCCCGGCAGGCGCTGCGCATGCCGATCGGGGAGCCGTGCCTGGTGCTGCATCGACGCACTTTGGTGCGGGGAAAAATCGCCACCGACGTGCTGTTGTGGCACCCGGCCAGTCGCTATCAGTTAAGCGGCAAGTTCTGATGTAGCTTGGCTGCGCCGAGATATTTCGTATGAGTATCCGGTAAGACGGATGGCGTCCCCATCCGTTTGAGGGGGCATGCGTCTTGATGCGCAGCGGTGATGTCGCGCTGCTTGCAGGTTTTCTCTGCACCGCGTTGTACTGCTTTGCGCTACCTTCTGCCGCCTCCGCAGGTCCGCTGCATGGCGCATCTCGCCTGCGCGCATTAGCCGGGTCGGACCGATCCGCGCTCGTCACGAATCCCGGCATCATGTGCCGGCGCATTCTTCATCTGCAAGCCTTCTATAGGTTTCCGCTCGCTCTCCGGGATTTCCTCATCTCAGCACGTCGAGACGAAATTGATGTCGGCGGGGCTCCCCTTCGCCATGCGAAATATCATCCGGTGCAACGATCGAATTTTATTTGTCTATACATATAAGACGCTTGGTGGCCTGTCCCGGAAACTTCCTAGGAACCACCCCGATCCTTGCCAAAATATGCCATAAAACAAAGGGGATAGATCAAATTCTCAACACATGAGAACGCCCTTGAAACGGCCATCCAATCCTCGTTGAACAACACATTTTTGAAATATTGCGTGCTAGTAGTATATACATGTACGATTCATTCGCGACATCACAGTCGGCATAGCGTGGCGTGCTCGTGGAACGGCCGCCGCAGACCAATCGGGGAGTTTTTCGAGGAAGGATTTTCAATGTTAGGTTCAATCAAATGTGTAGCCGGGATGTTGTTGTTGATTCCCGCGCTCGCATGCCAGGCGACAGTGGTGCTCGACGGCAAGTCCGCAACCCCTGAAGTGATCGCCCGGATCGCCCAGGGCGAAGACGTGCAGGTGACCCGCGCCGCAAGCGCTCGTGTTGCGCAAGGGCACGATCTCATCCTTGAAGCCGCAGCAGAAGGGCAGCGCATTTATGGCCTGACGGTCGGCGTGGGGCTGAACAAAGATCGGCAGATGGTCGACGTGCACGGCAAGCTGACACCCGATGTCATCGAAGCTTCGATGCGGTTTAACGCGGCGCTGCTGCGTGCCCATTCTGCCGGCGTCGGCCCTGACACGGATATCCGTACCGCCCGCGCTGCGATGGCGACCCGCCTGAATGAAATGCTGGTCGGCGCCTCGGGCGTACAGCCCGCGGTCGCGGAGAAATACGTGCAGTTCCTGAACCTGGGCGTGACCCCGGCGATGCCGGCGGACGGCTCGATGGGCGAGGCCGACATCACGATCTTGAGCCATATCGGCCTGGCGATGATGGGCGAGGGCGATGCGTATTATCACGGCGTCAAGATGCCCGCAGCGCAGGCGCTGCAAGCGGCCGGCATACAACCGATCCGGCCGTACGGCAAGGATGCGCTCGGGATTCTCAGCTCGAACGCTTATGCCACCGGCATGGCCGCACTGGCGCTGGCCGACCTCGCGCAGTTGAGGCGGGTTGCGAAGCTCGTCTATGCGATGAGCCTGCAGGGCTTGAATGGTAACGTTTCGCCGTTCCTCGAAGATACGCTCGCATTGCATCCCTTTCCTTACGTAGTGCGCACCGGCGCCACGCTGCGTTCGCTGCTCGCGGGCAGTAGCCTGTGGCAACGCGACGACGACCGCGCGTTGCAAGATCCGCTGAGTTTTCGCGATGCGCCTTATCTGTTGGCCGAGATCGATCGCAGTTACGATGAATCGCTGCAATTGATCGACATCCAGCTCAATTCGTCCGATGACAATCCGGGCGTCGTGATCGGCGTCAAACCCAAATCGGATCTTTGGCAGGCCAAGCGCAGCTACCTGACGCCCGCCAACGGCGAGGGCGGGGCGGTGCTGCCGAGCGCAAATTTCGAGCCGTTGCCTTGGGTGCTGTCGTTCCAGGAAACCGGTGTCGCACTCGCACAAAATTCGCTCGCGTCTGCACAGCGCATCGTGAAAATGAACGACCCGCGCTTTACGCACCTGAGTCGCTTCCTCGGCACCGACCACACGCTGCATGCATTCGGTGCGATGGAGAAACCGCCGATGATGCTGGCGGCGCAAAACAAGGAGTTGGCGATGCCGGTGTCTCTCGACTATCTGCCGGTTGCCGGCGACATCGAGGATATCGCGACCAATGCGCCGGAGGCGATCATGCGTGTGCAAAAGCAGATCGATAACTGCTACGAGTTGTTCGGCATCGAGCTGATTTCCGCGGCACAGGCAGTCGATCTGCGCACGCAGAAAGCGGGCGGCTTCACGCTGTCTCCCGCCACGCAAAAGCTGTTCACGGCTTTGCGTCAAGTCGTGCCGTTCCGCGACGAAGACCTCCCGTTCACACCGGAATTCAGAGCCGCGGCGAGCTTGCTCAAGCAATACCCGGACTGACCCGTACCAGGCATGCACGCACCACGCTCGCTGCGGTTGCGACATCGGCGTGTGCATGCCCCCGTGTAAAACCCCGCAGTAAACCGCAAGCGCATCACGCCTGTGAGGCCGTCGTGCGCCCCAAGCGCTCGCGGCTTCGCATCGGCGCGATGCTTTTTATAAAAAGATGATCCATTCGACGCATATTCGGAAATTTATCCAAATGAAAAAACTTCTTTTGATAAGCGCTCTCGCAGGCACGTTCTCTGTCGCAGCACACGCGCAAAGCAGCGTGACGCTGTACGGCATCATCGACGAAGGCATGCAGTTCAATACCAATTCGAAAAATGTCGTGAACGGCACCAACGTCGGTGGGCGCCAGCTCACGTTGGATTCGATCAACGGCTTGAACGGTAGCCGCTGGGGCCTGCGCGGTTCCGAGGATCTGGGCGGCGGTCTCAAGGCGGTCTTCGATTTGCAGGCGGGCGTGAACCTGAACACCGGCAATTTCGGCCAGGGCGGCACGCCGTTCGGCCGCGACGCCTATGTCGGCTTGAGCAGCGATCGCTACGGCGCGGTGACGCTGGGCAGGCAGTACGACCTGGTCGTGGCCTACGTGCAGCCGGTGACGAGTACCGGCTACATCGGGGGTTCCACGACCTTCGGCCATCCGCTGGACCTGGACAACCTGGTCAACACGCTGCGCGTCAACAACAGCATCAAGTACACGAGCCCGAACATCCACGGCCTGACAGTCGGGGGCGAAGTCAGCTTGGGCGGCCAGCCCGGCAACGTAAGCGGCGACGGCGGCTATTCGCTGGGCGCGAGCTACGCGAACGGCCCGGTCACCCTGGGCGCCGGCTACAACTACTTCAAGAATCCTACAGGGCCGTCGGCGAGTACTGGCTTGTTCACCGACAACGTGAGCGGTTCGACTTCGCTCAGCGGTGCGCTGAACAGCAATTACGTTACCGCAGCTACCTATCAGGTCGCCGCTGCCGGCGGCACCTATGCGATCGGACCGGCCCTGGTCGGCCTGACGTATTCCAATACGCGTTACACGAACATTGGTGCGCTGGGCGGCGCCACGGCCAGCTTCAACGACATTGAAGCGGGCCTGCGTTGGCAGTTCACCCCGGCCTTTTTCGCCGGCGTGGCGTACAACTACACCAAGGGCGCCAACCTGAGCGCAGGGGGCAAGAACGTGGGCGACCAGCACTACAACCAGGTTTCCGTATTGGCCGACTATTTCATATCCAAGCGCACCGACGCCTATATCACCGCTGCGATTCAACAAGCGGCCGGAACCAGTTCGACGGGTACGGCCGCGGTTGCCAACATCGGCGGTATCGGAGATTCGTCGAGCAAACGCCAAGCGTTGGTGCGTGTCGCCTTGCGTCACAAGTTCTGACTCACCGTATGATGTAGGACAACGAAGCAGGGAAGAAAGGCGCCGCGGCGCCTTTTTTTATTCTCGCGCACGTGTCGGATGAATACTCCCAAAAAAAGTTTTTCGAGTCATCCCAAAAAGATTTTGTCTGTGCTAATCTGAATTGACACATCGATTGTTATTCAAAAATGAATACATGTCGTCGAGCTTGCAGTTAGCTTTGCGCCAGACTCTTCCAGACCGGCGAGGCACATCTTGCGATGAACACGGCTTCCGAACTTGAACTCGAGCATGCGCCGGGCTTGCGCCGTCGCTCACGCGTGTCCTGGCTGGCGGTGAGCGCGCGTCTGTTCGTGGTGCTCGTCTATTTTTTCATGCTTTCGCCGTTGATCTTCGTCGTGTGGCTGAGTTTTTTCGCCGACGCGATTCCCTCTTTCCCACCCTCCGGCTACACCTTGCATTGGTATCGACAAGCGTTCGAGAACGACTCGTTCGCGTCGGGGTTCGCGCTGAGCTTCAAGGTCGCGGTGGTCGCCGCGTTTATCAGCGTCATTCTGGGTGTGGCGGCTTCCCTGGGCGTCGTGCGCAATCGCTTTCGCGGCGCCACGGCGGTCAGCGGCTTGCTGATGTCGCCACTGGTGGTGCCCGGCATCGTGGCCGGCATCGCGATCTACCTCTTTTACCTGCGTGCCGAAAATATCCTCAACATTGACATCGTGGGCACGTATGCCGGTCTTATCGCGGCTCACGTTTGCCTGACGATCCCGTGGACCATGCGGCTGGTCAGCGCCAGTATTGGCGGTCTGGACACGACGATCGAAGAGGCGGCGCGCAATCTCGGCGCGTCGGCGTTCAAGACCTTCTGGCGTATCACCCTGCCGATGCTGCGGCCCTCGATCGTAGCGTCCGCCTTGTTCAGTTTCATCGTCTCGTTCGAAAACCTGGAGGTGACGCTTCCGCTGGTAGGCCCGGGGCACACCACCTTGCCCATCGCCATCATGCAGTACCTCGAGTTCAATCTCGATCCGACCATTGCAGCCGTGTCCGCTGCGCAGATCGTACTGCTAGGGATCGTGATGCTTATCACCGATCGCTTCGTCAAACTCAGTCAGGTGGTATGAAATGAGCCAGGTCTCGATACGCAATTTGCGCAAACAATATGGTTCATCGGTCGCGGTAGCGGACTTCTCGCTGGATATTGCGCAAGGCGAACTGGTTGCGTTCCTGGGGCCGAGCGGATGTGGAAAAACCACCACGCTGCGCATGATCGCGGGGTTCGTGGAGCCCACGTCAGGAGCGATCTTCATCGGTGGCAAAGACGTCACCTACGTCCCGCCTCATCGCCGCAACACCGGCATGGTCTTCCAGCGCTACGCGCTTTTCCCGCATATGACCGTGGCGCAGAACGTCGCGTTCGGGCTCGATATGCACAAGTTCCCGGCGCTCGAACGCGACGCCCGACTCAAGCAGGTGCTCGAGATGGTGCGCATGCACACGCTCAAGGACCGCTATCCACGCCAGCTTTCGGGCGGACAACAGCAACGGGTCGCGATTGCCCGCGCGCTCGCGATACGACCGGAAGTTTTCCTGCTCGACGAACCGCTGTCCAATCTCGATGCCAAGCTGCGCGGGGAAGTGCGCGAAGAAATTCGCGCGCTGCAGCAGGAGCTGGGCCTCACGACGATTTTTGTCACGCATGACCAGGAAGAAGCGCTGACGATTTCAGACCGTCTTGCTGTGATGCATGACGGTTGTGTACAGCAAATCGGCACCGCGGCAGAACTCTATGAGCGGCCGACCAATCGCTTCGTCGCCGACTTCCTGGGCCAGATGAATCTCCTTGAGGGTGCAGTCGGCGCCGATGGGCACTTCGCCACCCGGCGCGGCACCACGCTCGGTGTGCTGCTCGACGATAGCGCCACCAACGCCATCGGCCTGCGTCCCGAGCGCATCAGTCTCACGCATCAGCCCTTGTCTGGCGAGAGCAACCTGCCTGTGACGATTTCCTCCGCGGTCTACAAAGGTTCGACACTGGAGGTGCGCGCCGTCACGGACAACGGCGAAGTATTGTTGTGTCACGTCCAGAACAACGCTCGCGCGCATGTGCACCCGAGCGCACCGGGGGTACGCGCGTTCGCCACATTTACCAAGAACGATTGCGTCTTTTTTAACTAGAAGAGGTGTAAAAAATGAATCACCGCCATGACCGCCGCACGTTTCTCAAGACCACGTCGGGATTGCTGCTCGCACCGGCGCTGGGGATGGGGGCTATCACCGCGAGAGCGGCCGCCAGTTGCCCGGACGTGATCGTGGGCACATGGGGTGGAGACTACGAAACCCTGCTTGAAAAGAACATAGGCGAGCCTATCATCAAGGCGGCCGGCGGCAACGTCACGTACGCGACGGCGGACCAGGTCTCGCGCATGACCAAGATGCGCGCGGAAAAAACGTCAAGGCGCGGCTCGATGGATGTGAGCTGCCTGGTCGATACCGATATGTTCGACATGAATCGTGCCGATGTGCTGCAGCCGGTCGATGCGTCCATGGTGCCCAACAGCGTCAATACGATGGAGCAGTTCCGCAAACCTTACTCGATCCCGCATATCTTCAGCGCCATGGTAATCGTGTACAACCCGACCAAGATTACCCAGGCGCCGGATTCGTTCAATTTGGCCCTGGACCCGCGACTCAAAGGCCGCGTCGGTCTGTCGGACATTCTTTACGCTTATGTCGGCATGACAGCCAGCCTGGCCGCTGGCGACCACAAAGCCGGGTTTGCGGCAGGCACGAAATTCCTGCGCGAGCTCAAGAAAAACCAGCCTAAGGTTTATCCGTCCAATGAGGCCGTTGCGGCCGCATTGAAGAACGGCGATGTGTGGATGACCTGCATGTGGAAGGCGCGGGCCTTGCAATGGAAAAAAGCCGGCGTGCCGGTCGAGTTCGCGTTTCCGACCGAAGGCGCGTTGCCGGCCGTGTTCGAGGCTGCCGTGATGAAGAACAGTCAGAACAAACCGTGCGGCTTCAATTATCTCAACGCCATGCTCGCCCCGCGCGCGCAGGCCGGGTTCGCTGCCACCATGGGCTATGCGCCCACCGTGAAGAACGTGCAATTGCCGCCTGACCTTCAGAGCAGCGTGGGCTTTACCGACGCCCAGCTCAAGAAGTTCGTACAGGCGGACTATCAGACGTTTGCCGAGCAAAGGCCGGCATTCCTGGACTACTGGACCAAAGACTTCAAGGTCGGCCTGTGAAATCCAGTGTCATGAAGACGTCCAGTGTCATGAAAACCCGCGAGCGCGGCCACGCAATGCGGCGCGGCCTCGGTCCGTTGATGGTCGCACCGGCGACCATCGTGATCTTTCTCGTGATCGCGCTGCCCGCATTGCAATTGCTTCGATACAGCTTCAACCGCTTCGATGTCACCGATCTGATGCGCTCGGCGATCACGCTTGAGAACTATGAGAAGTTCTTTAACGACCCATACTACCTGGCGGTGCTCGCAAGCACCGTCAAGATTTCCTTGCTGTGTACCGTGCTCGCGCTGGTGCTCGGTTTTCCGGTGGCGTACGTCCTCGCGAAAACGCAAAGCCGGTTCAAGAGCATCTACATCATTTTGCTGGTCTTCCCCTTGTTGGTCGGTAACGTTGTGCGCGCTGCGGGATGGATGACGATCCTGGGCGATGCCGGATTCGTCAACGCTGTCCTGATCCGGGTCGGACTGGCCACGGAGCCGGTGCGCTTGCTCTACACGCCGCTGGCTGTCGTGCTGGGTACGACGGGCGTGGTGCTTCCTTACATGGTGCTAACGCTGCAAAGCGTGATGGAGGGACTCGATCTTTCGGTGGAGGAAGCCGCGCGGAACTTGGGCGCGAACCTGATGCAGACGTTTCGTCACGTGGTGTTGCCGATGGCGGCGCCGGGCATCGCCGCCGGCACCATGCTGGTGTTCATCCTGTGCATGAACGCCTATGCCACGCCGGTATTGCTCGGCGGCACGGGCATCACGATGATGGCGCCGGCCATCTACGACCAGATCGCCAAGGCATCCAACTGGCCGTTCGGCTCCGCGCTGTCGATCATCCTGATGATCGTGACGCTGGCGGCGGCCGTGGCGTCCAACAAGATCATTCAAAGAGGCTATACGCGCACGATGAGTTCGTGACGCGGGTATAGACAAATCCAAGGAGAATCGCATGCCTATGCTGACCTATAAGACCCGGGATATTCGTCTGAGCAAAATGCGCGAGCTGATGGCGCACACGCGAGTCGACGCGCTGATTTTTACTTCGGCCGACTTTTTCCAGTGGGCGACTAATTTCCACGTGGACGTCCAGACCTGGGAGCGCCCCATCGCCGTATGCATTCCCGCTTCGGGTGAGCCGTTCGCGGTGATGAACGAGCTGTCGACGAACCACATGCGATTTGCGCGCGAGCGCAAATCGGTATGGCTGGAGGACGTGTCGTTTTATGCGGAACATCCCAAGACCTCCGATCGCCAGCCGCTGTTGGCGCAGGTTCCGGAGTTGATTGCCGAGCGGCTCAAGCAAGCCGGACTTGCTCGCTCGCGCATTGGGATCGATGCGGCAAGCGCGCCGCTGGCCCGTGCCGCCACGTTGTTGCCCGAGCTGAAGCTGGTTTCGCTGACGGTCGAGGTGCGCGAGCTGCGTTGGGTCAAGACGCAGGAGGAGCTGGTCGTCATGCGCGCGGCCGCAGGCTTGTCCGATTGGGTCCAGGATCGTTATCGCGAGAACATCCGGCCCGATCGGCTGGTCCAGGAGCTGGATTTTCAAATGGCGAGCGCGATGGTCGAGGAGGGCGCCCGGCGTTTTCCCGGCGAGAATCTCGAAGTGCTGCGTTGCTGGACCCTGTCCGGGCCGCCGTCGGCTTCCCCACACGGCGATGGCGCTTCGTGCGGTGCGCGGATCAAGGCAGGAGATGGCTTGGTCAATATCGTCATCCCGCGCCTGAACGGTATCGTGATCGAAAACGAGCGTACGTGGTTCTGCGGCAAGCCGACATCCGACCAGGCCAAGTATTACGAAGTGGCGCGCGCGGCCAACGCGGCGGCATTAGAGGCGGCCGTGACCGGGCGTCCGGTTTCGGGTATAGACGCGGCGGCGCAGCAGGTCATCGAGGATGCCGGGTGCGGTAGTTTTATCAAGCACCGGACGGGCCACGGCATGGGCGTCATCGGCCACGAATTTCCCGAGGACATGGCGTTCAATCATCGAGCGCTGCGGGCCGACGAAGTGTATTCGGCGGAGCCCGGCCTATACGTGTTCGGCCTGGGCGGGTTTCGCCTCGACGATTCGGTCGTCGTGGGCGAGGTTCCGGAAATCCTGACGACGACACCCAAGACGCTGGCGCACGCGACGATCGCTTGATGCGCCGTTGGCGATCGAGCTTCCCCGGATACTCCACGGATATTTCACCGGTCTTGCCACCGGTGCTTCCATCGATATTGCGCCGATACACTTAACGAGGTAACGCCAGAATGGATGCGCTTCTTTTCACCAACGCTTCGCTGCTCGATCCGCTGCACGGGGAATTGCTCGAAGGACATCATGTGCTCATCGAGCAAGGCCTGGTCAAGGAGGTGTCGGATCGACCCATCAAATCCAGCGCTACCGCCATCGATCTGCAAGGCAAGACCTTGATGCCGGGGCTGATCGACCTGCATGCGCACGTGATGGCGATCGGCTTGAACTTGCCGTTGCAAAGCCGCATGCCCAACGTGCTGGTCACGCTCAAGGCGGTTCCCATCATGCGTGCGATGTTGCGGCGTGGCTTTACGACCGTGCGCGATGCGGGCGGCGCGGGTCACGCGATGAAGCTCGCGATGGAGGCGGGTCTGGTCGAGGGGCCGCGGCTGTTCGTGTCGGGCCGTGCAATCAGCCAGACCGGCGGCCATGGCGACGGACGCATACGCAGTGATTTCATCACGTCCGAGTCGCCTTGCCAATGCTGCGTAAGGGCTGGCGCTTTGGCTCGCGTGGCGGACGGCGTGGACGAAGTGCGGCGGGCAGTGCGCGAAGAGCTGCAGATGGGCGCCGACCAGATCAAGATCATGGCCTCGGGCGGTGTTGCTTCACCGACCGATCCGGTCGGAGCGCTCGGATATTCCGAGGACGAAATTCGCGCCATCGTCGCCGAGGCGCATTCGCGGCAGACCTATGTCCTCGCGCATGCCTATACACCGGCCGCGATCCAGCGCGTGGTCAGATGCGGGATCCGCACCGTCGAGCATGGCAACCTGGTGGACGCAGAAACGGCGCGCCTGATGGCCAAGCATGGCACTTATGCCGTGCCCACTCTGGTCACGTACGATGCGCTTTCCAGCGAAGGCGAGAAGTATGGGCTGCCCCCCGACAGCGTGGCGAAAATCGCCGAGGTGCACAAGGCCGGATTGCAGTCGCTCGAGATCTTCAAGCAGGCCGGCGTAAAGATGGGTTTCGGCACCGACCTGCTGGGCGAGTCCCACCGCTTGCAAAGCAACGAGTTCAAGATTCGCTCCGAGGTCCTGAGCCCCGCGGAAATTATCGCGAGTGCCACCATCGTGGGCGCGGAGGTGCTGGGCATGACCGATCGGCTCGGGCGCCTCGTGCCGGGTGCCTACGCGGACGCGCTGGTAGTGAACGGCAATCCGCTGCGCTCGCTCGATTGCCTGCTGGGCCAGGGCGAGAATATTCCTCTCGTGATGAAACAAGGCCGCATCCATTTCAACGAGTTAGGGCGGCCGTAATGGATTTTCGTCACATCGACGCGTTTCGCGCGGTCATGCTCACGCGCACTGCAACCAAGGCGGCGCAACTGGTCGGCACGTCTCAGCCCGGGATAAGCCGGCTTATCGCCGAGCTGGAACGCTCGACCAAACTGACGCTGTTCAACCGCGAGCGCGGACGGCTCGAACCGACCGCGCAAGCGCTGACCTTCTTCGAAGAAGTGGAACGGCGCTACGCAGGTCTAGACAACCTTCGCGAGTTTGCGGTGCGACTGCGCAACCCGGAAGCGTCCGTGGTCAGGGTCGGCTGTGTCGTGTCTTTCAGCCTGGGGTTCTTTGGCCGGGCTGTCGCGGCTTACCGGCACGCGGAGCCGGGCACGCAGATCGCGCTTTCCATCGGACCGTCCGAAGCCATACGTAATCAGGTGGTCGCGCGTTCGCTTGCGGTGGCGTTCGTTACCGACGCCGGCGACTTCGCGGAGCTCGACGCAATGTCGTTTTGCAATGTCGAGTCGTTGTGCGCGATTCCGGCTGGCCACAAGCTGGCGAAGAAGCGTTGCATTTCACTTTCCGACTTGCGCGGTGAACCGCTGATCGCCTATGAACCGGCCACCATGGTGCGCTGGGGTATAGACAAGTTGTTTGCCAGCCACGACCTGAGTTCCCAAGTGGTCGCGGTGGTCCGGTACGGGATCAATGTTTGCGCGTTGGTGCGAGAAAAAGTCGGCATCGGTCTGGTACATCCCGTTAATGCTTATGATTATCTCTATACAACCGGAATTGTATTTCGCCGAATCGAGTCACCGGTCCGGTTTCACGCACTGCGGATTAAACCGCGTACGCCAGCGGCTACGCGGCAAGTGGAGACGCTTATCGGGGTTTGCGAGGCGACCCTCGCGGATGTATTGCGCGACGTCGGTGCGAGGCTGTAATCAAATCTGCGGCTCTAGCCAATGAATCTGTGACCCGAGCTACGCCTCAAGGCAATGAGGCCGTGAATGAAACCGAGCCTCGATGTATATTTCAGCCACTTAAACTACTGAATTCAGATAATACTACCTATTTTTAATGGCTTGATTTGCACATAAATAAAAATAATCAACGCCGATCACATCAATATTATCGACGTAATGGGGTAATTTATATATGCTCTGAATTACGTTTCTATGGGTGGGCCGCCATGCAGGCCCCGGCAATTGGCCCGTCTCAGTGAGTTCTATGCCAAACAAGGTCGTTGCTTTCTCGTTGCCACGCTGGCCATCGACGATCTGGCTATTGCATGCGGGCGCTGATGTACCACGGGATATTCGTATTGCGCTAGTGGCGAGTCTTTTTGGCACGCTGCCTATTTTTCTCGGTGGCGTGGTCAACGCGATCGCCGTGTCGTTATTGGTCGCGATACGCAATCCGAGTGCGCCGTTCCTGATTTGGCTGGTCATGGAAGTCGTGCTGTGTTGTACGCGCCTATTCCTTCTGGTCGGTGCCCATCGCGCCGCGGCACGCGGCAGACCTACCCGAACCGATGCCTACGTCACGCTCGCGGTGCTTTGGGGCGCGAGCGTGGGCTATGGCGCGTTCGTCAGCATGACCAGCGGCGACTGGGTTTCGGCCACGCTCGCATGCTTGTCGGCGGCAGCGATGGTGGGCGGAATTTGCTTCAGGAATTTTGGCGCGCCGCGGCTGGTCGCCGTGATGATCTTCCTGTCGCTGGGGCCCTGTTGTGTCGCCGCGGCACTGTCGCGACAGCCGATCTTGCTGATCATCCTGATCCAGATTCCGTTTTACCTGTTTGCGATGAGTAGCGCAGCATTTCGTCTGAACAAACTGCTGGTGTCGACCATGAAGGCCGAGCGCGAAAACGACTATCGCGCGCGCCACGACGTCTTGACCGGCTTGCCGAACCGGGCGGGCGTCGTCGAGGCCATGTCGCGCATGTATATGGGGCAGTCTCGCGAAGACCTTAATGCGGCGCTGTTCTATCTTGACCTGGACGGCTTCAAACCCGTCAACGATAACTACGGGCACGCCGCCGGCGATACGCTGCTGGTCATGGTGGCTGAGCGGTTGCGCGCGCTCAAGGGGCCCAGTGACTTGGTCGCCCGAATCGGCGGCGATGAATTCGTGGTCGTCGTGAGCGGGTTGTCGCATCAGGCGGCGTCGGATTTCGCGGATCGGTTGATCGACGAAATAGCGACGCCGTTCGATCTTACGCCGACCGTGACCGTCAGTATCGGAACGAGTATCGGCGTGGCCTTGATTCCCGAGCATGGCGAGGAAGTGCACACAATTCTGCAAGCGGCGGATAACGCGCTCTATACTGCGAAGGGTATGGGCAAAGCGCGCTGGTCGATTGCGTCGAGCCCATGATCGAGTTGGCTTGGGCTCTGGTTTTGCTCGAACTGCGACCGTGTTTTCGTTTTAGCTCAGGCTTGCGCTTCCCTCATTGCCCGTGTCAGCTTGGCTCGGCTCAGCCCTCAACGCAGCCGATTAAGCCACGCCCAATGCCTGTAGTATCGGGAGATGGACTTCAGCAAAGCGCTGCGCTTGCGCTTTCAAGTCGGTGTCGGCAGAGATCGACTGGCTGCTCGACACACCCAGCCCGTGGCCGGCTACCAGCACAGATGCGCAGGCGGCCACGCGCAAGGTCTCGCTCGCGTATTCAGCCCATTGTTCCGGTTGCTGCATTTGGTGCAATCGCGCCAGCAAAAAGAGTTGCGGCACGCGCGGCACGCGTATGCCCGAACCCGAGACCGGACTCACTAGGAATTGCAGTTCCCCATGGTGACGTGCCTGTTCGCAGATCGCGGCGTTGAGCTTCGCCGCGCTCGGTCGCGCAGCGCGTATCTGCGCATTGTCCTGCGCGTTGAGCAACACGCCCATGCTCACCAGCACCATCACGGCGTCGACGATTCTAGGTAGCGCTATGCCCTGAGTGCGCACGCTGTCCTCGATATATTGCAAGGTCTCTGGGCGATGGCTGTCGAGCGCATCGAGTATCGGACCGTACAAGGCTGCGGGTAGCGTCGTCTCGCTGAGCGCGCCGCGTACCTTGAGCACTACCGCCGCGCGGGGCAACGCCAGGATCACGCGTTGGGCGCGTAACGCGGCCTGCTTTTCATCGTCGCCCAATGGGCGCGGCGCCTTGATCCAGTAATCGCGCCGTAAAGACTGATTCGTGCAGAAGTCGCGCGTGGTTTCCCTCAGGCTGATGTCGGCAATGCCCGATAGCAAAGCGCGTTGGGCCGTCGTGAGATTAAGTGCGTCGATATGATCGACGTAGCGAGCCGGCACGGCGTAGGTCAAGCCGGCACCGGCGAGCGACGACGCGACTTGCGAGAAGTACGTCGGCTCCCAGTCTCGATTGAAATACTCGTGCGCCAGGTAAGGAGGGCTCTCATGAGAGAGGGCATCAACGCGTTCGGCCAGAAGGGGATTGACGACGGCAAAGCCGGGATGCGTCGCAAACACACGTTGAGCAAAATCGACCGCTGCCTTGATGCGGACCGGCACGGAGGGTTCTGCATGCACTGCGGCATGCACGGCAGCATGCTGCGCAGAAACCGCACTGGCCTGAAAATGACCATTCATCAGTTCGCGCACCGGCTGCATCGCAGCCCAGCCGGGCTGCGTGTTATAGCTGATATACAGTACACCGCCTGCCTTGAGCTTGCGCCGCAGGAAGTCCAGCAGCACCTCGCGATTGTCCGGGGAAATCCAGCTCCAGATCCCATGCATGCCGATGTAATCGAAAGCGGGCAGATCGTCGCGGCTACAGAAGTCGGAAAAGCGCTCGGCCGATAATTGCGCGTGCGCGCCCGCATCCCGCGCGAGTTGCTGGGCGAAATTGGCGTGGACCGGGTTGAAGTCGGTGCCATGCCATTGCGTGATGGAGCCTGCCGCATGGATATTCACGCTGACGCCATGACCGAAGCCCAATTCGCAGGCGTTGTGCACGGCCGGTAACGCCAGTCCTGCGCGCAGCAAAGCGAGATTGAGCCGCAGCGGATTGAGCTCGTCGCAATAGCCGTAGGTATAAGGAATTTCATCGACGTGGCCCGTGCCCCATTCACTCATGTCATTGTCTCGTGTGCTTTGCGCGCAAACCTCGACGGGTGCGCGTGTTCCGTATCGTTGGCCCCGGGGTCGAACTATACGATATCGGGAGCATCAGCGGGAGCACGAGCACGAGCGGGGGCCGGAGCACGCCCAAGACGCTTGCTATCGCGCCGGTCTCTATTTGAGCGGATAAACTGCAGGCTGGTTGGCAACGGCCAACTCTCGAGGTTCTTTTAACAAGTCAACATGGATAAATCACTGATAGCGTTGTCTGCAGTTGCTGCCCGGCGCCTGATTGGCAACCGGCAGGTGTCTCCGGTCGAATTGCTCGACGCTTGCATTGGGCAGATCGAAGCGATCAATCCGGCGGTCAATGCGATTACGGCGACCTGTTTCGAGCGCGCGCGCATCGAGGCCAAGAACGCCGAACGAGCGGCGCTGCGCGGCGCGCCGCTCGGTATCCTTCACGGCCTCCCGCTGGGTGTGAAGGATCTCGAGGAAACGGGTGGCCTGCTGACCACCTATGGTTCGCCGCTGTTTCGCTCGAATGTGCCGCTGCATGACAATGTCTTCGTTGCCCGCTTGCGGGCCGCCGGTGCGATAGTCGCGGCCAAGACCAACGTGCCGGAAATGGGAGCGGGTGCCAATACGCGCAACGTCGTATGGGGCGCCACCGGCAACCCGTTCGCCCCGTATCTCAATGCAGGCGGGTCGTCAGGCGGTTCAGCCGTGGCGCTGGCTACCGACATGCTGCCGCTATGCACCGGCTCCGACACGGGCGGCTCCTTGCGCATTCCCGCTGCACTGTGCGGTGTGGTCGGTTTCCGGCCGTCGCCGGGGCTCGTGCCGGGAGATCGCAAGCCGCTGGGCTGGTCACCGCTTACCGTAAGCGGCCCGATGGGACGCGACGTCGCCGATACGCGTTTGCAACTGGCGGCCGTTGTCGGACGCGACGACAGCGATCCACTTTGCTATGACGTCGATCCGGCTGGTTTTCTGCACAGCGAGGAGATCGACCTCAGCACCCTGCGTGTCGCGTATACCGAGGACTTCGGTGTATGCGACGTCGACGAGGCGCTGCGCGCGACGTTTCGCGCCAAGGTGGCGGCGCTCTCGCGCCATGTGAAGCGCTGTGAGCCGCTCGATATCGACATGGGCGAAGCCGACCGCTGCTTTGACATCATTCGCGCGCAGAATTTTGTCGCGAGTTTGCAGGAGACTTATGATCGCGATCCCACCTCGCTGGGCGCCAACACGCGCAGCAATTACGAAATGGGGCAGGCGATGTCGCTTGCCGACGTGGTGTGGGCACATGCTGAACAGACGCGTCTGTTCAGGCGTTTCCAGGCGAAGTTCAAGGACTACGATCTGATCGTGTCGCCAACTTCGCCGATCTCGCCGTTCCCATGGCAGCAGCCTCATCTGGCCGAGATCAATGGGCGGCCGCTTGCCAATTATTATCGCTGGGTCGCGCTGACTTACGTGATCACGCTCGCGACCAATCCCGCCTTGTCGCTGCCGTGCGGTCTCGACCACGCAGGCATGCCGTTTGGTCTGCAACTGGTGGGATCGTTGCGCGGCGACCGGCGCCTGCTCGACATCGCACAAGCGTTCGAAGCCGCATGGCGCGACGATGCGACCTTGCAGCGTCCGCGCCCCGATCTGACGAAACTGTCGCGACCGGACCCGTCGCTCAAGTCCATCGTAACCGATCCGCCGATGCTGCGATAGACGCTGGAGACGAAATCGCGCAATGTGTCGGCATCGACTCGATGGACACTGCCATCGTCGGTGCTCACGGGCGAGACTCCTTTGAATGAAAATGAATTCGGAGTCCTATAGACTTGGATTGCCCGTGCAGTGCTTCGAAAAGCGCACTCCGCAGCGTTAGGGTTTGCGCGGGACGAGGTTGTCGCGGAAATGTCCATCGATATCAGGGGATGCCGTTTCGACCAAACATACGATAGCCGTCACGTTGACTTAATCGCTCGAAATAGGCAGTGACGCCGGGAAGGTCGGGCTGCGAAAACGGCGTGCCAAACCAGCGGTTCACCGACAAGCCGATCGGGATGTCGGCAAGCGTGAAATGCTCGCCGGCGACGAATCGACCTGTCGATTGGAGTTGTGTATCCAGGATGCCCATATGTCTAGACCAGCTTGCGCATTCGGCGGCGAGCGCTTCGCGATCCTGATGCGACGGCAGTTGCCGGACCAGAGCCAAAAAGGGGTAGCTCCACGAGCTATTCAAATCCGTGGCCTGCCAATCCATCCATTGATCGACACGTGCCCGCGCGAGCGGATCAGTGGGGTAAAGGTGCTCGCCGCTATAGCGCGCAGCCAAATAGCGGATGATCGAGTTGGATTCCCATAGAACAAAATCGCCGTCTTTTAGGACCGGGACCATCCCATTTGGATTTAATGACAGGAATTCGGGTGTATCGGTGGGCCGAAAACCGCTACCCCAGTCTTCCCGTTCAAACGGCAAGTTGAGTTCCGCGCAGGTCCAGAGGACTTTACGCACGTTAATCGAAGAAGCTTTTCCGAGAATCTTTAGCATAAGTTTCCAAGTAGACGGGCAGTGTCATGGGGGTGCAATCGGCACACAACAAAAGCCGGTTCCACTCCAAACTAAATTTTTTGAGGCAGGCTTAACTAATTTACAATTTAAGCGGCGTATTTAACAGCACGAGCGACCGCCTGGGTTCAACAAGACCGTTATAACAATTCCGAGGGGAAAATGAAGAAAATAATCACGGTGGGGGTTTTATCGGTGAGTTTGTTGAGTGGGTGCGCATCCATCGTCCAGGGTTCGTATCAACGGGTCGGCGTCCAGACGACGGCGGATAACGAGCCGGTGCCCAATGTCGCCTGCAAGCTCGAAAACACGAAAGGGAACTGGGTACTGAAGACGCCAGGCTCGATTACCGTGCGCAGGGCCTCCGATGATCTATACATACAATGTGTAAAGGATGGCGTGCCGGCGCCGATAGCCGCGGTTAAGTCCAGCGGTAGTCCATGGTTGTGGGGCAATCTGCTATTTGGAGGACTTATCGGCTTGGGTGTCGATCTTGTCGATGGCGACGGCTATGACTATCCTGTCGTGATCACGGCCGATCTGGTCGCACCTCCCGATGGCAAGTTGCCGGACGGATCGGGGGCCGTCGTCCCGCCCGGAACCGCCATACGTGCAGCGGCTCCGCCGACGCAACTTAAATAACACGCTTAAACAGCGGCAGCGATAGCCGCAACCGCAACCGCAACCGCAACCGCAACCGCAACCGCAACCGCAACCGCAACCGCAACCGCAACCGCAGCGATAGCTGGGGCCGTAGCGCCGACGTCTAGGTAAAAAAGGACTCCCATGCCCGGAATGCCTCGCCTCATGCCGACCCAAGCCACCGCCGAGACCTACGGCGGGGTGACCTACCATATCGACGGTGAACTGGTCCCCGTGCTATCGGTGGACGTCTCTGAGCAATCCGTCTACTTCGAGCATCACATCCTGCTATGGAAAAATCCCGAAGTCCGGATCGGCCTGAAAGCCATGAAAGGCATGCTCAAACGCATGATGGCCGGGATGCAGATTTTCGTGACGGAGGCGAGCGGCCCCGGGATCATCGCATTCAGCCGTGACGGGGCAGGCCACATCGTGCCCATCCACTTGAAACATGGCGAGGGACTCGACGTTCGCGAGCACCAGTTTCTGGCCGCGACCGGCCACATCGACTACTCGTTCGAACGCATACGCGGCGTATCGAACATGCTGTTCGGCCAAACCGGCTTTTTCATCGATAAGTTCCATGGCGGCAGCGGCGATGGCGTGCTCTGGTTGCACGGGTACGGCAACGTCTTCGAGAAGGTGCTGGCGCCGGGCGAGTCGATCGATATCGAACCGGGCGGCTGGTTGTACAAGGACCAGACCGTGGCGATGGAGACGCGCGTAGACCGGCTCACCAGCGGCTTTTTCGGCGCCGGCGTCAACTTCATCGTCAACCGGTTCACCGGTCCCGGCCGGGTTGGGATTCAGTCGATGTATCTGCACTTGCCCTCGGCCGAATAAGGCGCAGGGGTCGATCCGGCCGAGATGTAGGCTCAATGTAGCGCAGGCCAAGACCGACGGTGCCTGAATTACGTCGCGCAGCTTGCCAACCCAGCCCGGGTCCATGAAGGCTTGGGCAGGGGAGGCAGGCCCAGCAGGGTCAACACAGGAGCCACCGCTTGCGTCAACAGTACGCGTTGCGGGTTGACGCGGGCGAGCACGCGTATGCCGAGCAGGGTTGCCAGCAGATGTGAAGCGAGCGCATCGGCTGGCAGTGTCAGCGGGATCTCCTTGCGGCGACGTGCCTCGAGCAGGCAGCGGTGAAAGAACCCCTTGATCTGGGCGAGTTCGCCCGCGACGGCCTGTCGAAATTCGTCGTCGTCGGACGTCGCTTCCAGCACAGAGTTGACCAGCAGGCATCCGCGCTGCTGCTTGTCCGCGAGTGAGCGTTCGACGGTTTCGCCAAAGAAAGCGGCGATCGCACGGCCCGGCTGCAACGAGCCTTCGAGCCGGGAGATCCTGCTTCGCAAGGTCTGGTCGAGGTAGTGATCGAGCGCATGACGAAACAGCGCGCGCTTGTCGCCGAACGCGTTATACAAGCTGGGCTGCGTCAACCCTGTGCACTTGACCAGGTCGCGGGTGGACGTGGCCTCATAGCCTTTAGTCAGGAAAGCATCGACAGCGGCATCGAGCACTTGCCGCTCATCGAATTCGCGTGGCCGTCCCATGATCTGTGTTCCTCGTAAGACCGCATGGATAGTTGTATGCCGTGTGATACACAACTATTCTATATCGGACGATATATGAAGCAAGCCTCAGTATGAACCCGGCCGAACGTGCTAACGCGTGGGGAACGCGGGGCGCTGGCCGACAAGACCGCGTGGCGGCCAGGAACAATGAACGGGCGCAGGAAACGGGTCGAGGCAACGGGTCGAGACAACGGGTCGAGACAACGGGTCGAGACAACGGGTCGAGGCAACGGGTGGAGATAAGCAAGAGCACGTCACGGGAAAGGCGCTCGAGCCTTGCACGCTTTGGGCGCGCCGAACACGATCAGGCCGGCCGCGACAAGCAGCACAACGGATATCAACGACGCCGCATGCAAGCCACTCACGACATGCGGGTTTGCGCCGTCGGCGAACGCGCCGTATACGGCCACGCCCATTGCACCGGCAGCCTGTCGCGCCGCGTTGAGCACGGCCGACGCGGTGCCGGAGCGGCGCTTGTCGACGGCCGCCAGCACGGTGGTCGTCATCGCCGGCACCGCCAGGCCCATGCCTGCAGGAATCAGCAGGAACGCAAGGAACAACGACGCATAGGATGACTCGGCGCCTGCGCGCAGCAGTAGCAGGAAGCCCAGCGCATCGATCGACACCCCCAGCAGCATCGGCAGGCGCGGCCCGAATACGGCCATGACCCGGCCGCTGGCGATATTGGAAAAGATAAATCCCGCTGTCAGCGGCAGGAATGCCAACCCTGCATGCAGCGGCGTGTAGCCGAGCACGCGCTGCAAATAAAGCGTCAGGACGAAGAGGGTGCCGTAGTAGGTGAAGTTCACGATTGTTCCGAACATCACCGCGGTACTGAAGGTTTTGTTGCGAAACAGGTCGAGCGCAATGGTCGGCTCCGTCCCGCGCGATGCCGCATGCGATTGAATCCACATGAACGCTGCTCCCGTTAGCAAGGCCAATGCGAAGCCGCTCCACACGAATGGGTGAGCAAACCCCAACGGCCGCGCCTCGATGACGGCCGCAGTCAACGCGGTCAGTGCGACGATGGCGACCACTTGACCGGCGACGTCCAGCTTGTGCTTGTGTACATGGCGTACGGTCTCGGGAAGCCGGCCCCCGAACAACATGCCGATTGCGCATAGAGGGAGGTTGACGAAAAAGATCGACCGCCAGCCCGTCGTGTTCAGCAGCAAGCCGCCGATGAGTGGCCCCATCGCGATCGACACGGCGCCGGCGGCGGTCCACCAGCCGATTGCCCGAGCCCGAGTGTCGGGCTGTTCGGAAAACACATGATTGAGCAGCGCCAGCGAATTGGGCAGCATGGCCGATGCGCCCAAGCCTTGCAGCGCGCGAGCCGCGATCAGTGTTGCGCCATTGGGCGCGAGCCCGCAGGCGAGCGACGCCAAGCCGAAGATGCCGAAGCCGGCCACGAAACCACGGCGGCTGCCGAAGCGGTCGCCAAGCGACCCCGCCAAGAGCATGAAGGTCGCAAACGCCAGGGTATAAGCATCGACGATCCACTGAAGTGTGGCGACGCCGGCAGAAAACTCGGTAGCGATGCGCGGCAGGGCGACGTTGACGATAGTCACGTCCAACTGCCCAACGACGAACGCGAGGCTGCTGGTTGCCACGACGAAGGCAAAGCCGGGAGGGCGCAAGTGCATGATGGAAACCGGTAGTGGGTATGAAACGATACTACGTGCCAACGCTGCCACGATGCTTCGGTCAGCGCCGAAGTATCGGCGTGTTGCATGGACTAAACTAGAGCCATGAACATCTCTCCTGGAATTGCGCCGATCGCCGTATTGCTGGGCGACCCGACCCGCTCGATTATGCTGACCGCGCTTATGGACGGCCGCGCGTTGACTGTCAGCGAGCTAGCTCAGGTCGCGGGTGTAGCCGTGCCCACGGCCAGCGGACATTTGACCAAGCTGGCGGAAGCGGGCGTGCTCGCCGTCGAAAGGCAGGGGCGGCACCGGTACTACCGGCTCGACGGGACCGATGTGGCTGACGTGATCGAAGGTTTGATGGGGATTGCGCAGCGCGCGCAGGTCAAACGGGTTGCGACCGGACCGCGCGATTCGGCGTTGCGGCGCGCTCGCGTCTGTTACGACCACCTGGCCGGAGAAGTCGGGGTGGCGCTACTGGATGGGCTGCGCGCATCGGGGAGTCTGGCCGGTGACGCAGATCTGATGCTCACCGACAAGGGTGTCGCCTTGTTGCGGGAGTTTGGTCTCGATCTCGATACCTTGCGGCGTGGCAGACGGCCGCTGTGCCGCACTTGCGTGGATTGGAGCGAGCGACGTCACCATCTGGGCGGGGCACTGGGGGCCGCGTTACTCGATCGATTCCTGGAGCAGCACTGGCTAAGTCATGGCGAGGGCCGTGCGCTGCGCGTGACCCCACGTGGCACGCAGCGCATTGCGGAAGTGTTCGGCGTTACGGCCGACCGCCTTTAGCTAACTGGCAAACCGGTCCGTCGCGGCGAGCAACGCGCGCAAGATGCCAGCTTCATTGAACGCATGCCCGGCATCCGGGATGATCTGCAGACTCGCATTCGGCCACGCTTTGGAGAGATCCCATGCCGTGCGTGCCGGTGTCGCGACATCGTAACGGCCTTGGACGATGACCCCGGGTATGTCGGCCAAGCGATGCGCATCGCGCAGCAATTGCCCTTCTTCCAGAAAGCCTTCATTGACGAAGTAATGGTTCTCGATCCGTGCGAAGGCGAGTGCGTAGCTGTCGTCACCGTGATGGTCTTCCAGCTCGCGACTGGGCAGCAGCGTGATGGTGCGTGCTTCCCACAAGCTCCAGGCGCGCGCCGCGGCGAGCTTGAGCGCCTCATCGTCGCCGGTGAGACGGCGTCGATAGGCCGCCATCATGTCCGAACGCTCGGCGGGTGGAATCGGCGCCAGGTACTCTTCCCAGAGATCGGGAAACAGCCACGACGCCCCTTCCTGGTAATACCAGAGCAACTCGGCGCGACGCAGCGTGAAGATCCCGCGCACGATCAACGCGCTGACCCGAGCCGGATGCGTCTCGGCATAGGCCAGGGCCAGCGAGCTGCCCCATGAGCCACCGAACACCAGCCATTGCTCGACGCCTATCATCTGGCGCAGCTTCTCCATATCGGCGACCAGATTCCAGGTCGTGTTGTTGTCGAGGCTGGCGTGCGGCGTAGAACGACCGCAGCCGCGCTGATCGAACAGCATGATGCAGTAGCGGGCCGGGTCGAACAGGCGACGATGTTCGGGGCTGCAACCGCCGCCCGGGCCGCCATGCAGAAAAACGGCCGGCTTGCCGTTGGGATTGCCGCATAACTCCCAGTACACGCGATGTCCGTCGCCAGTGTCGAGAAATCCGTGATCGTAGGGTTCGATGGGTGGGTACATAATGGTTTCCTGAGCGAAAATGTTGGCAAATTGTACGGCGTACCGACCTCACAGTAGCGATCGAGAGCGACAAAACAGAGAGACAAGATAAAATCAGTCCATCGAACTCAGACGGAAGGAAGAACCCATCATGGCGTATCTGGATGCATCGCATATTACCCATTGGCACGCGCATGTCTATTTCGATGCATCGAGTCGCGACGCCGCGTTGGCGTTTCGCGAGCAGGTGGCAACGAACCTGGACACTCTCGTGGAGATCGGACGCTTTCACGAGCGACCGGTCGGCCCGCATCCGCTTTGGAGCTATCAGATCACGATCACGCCCGCCCATTTCGCCGAGGTCGTGGGGTGGCTCACACTCAATCATGGGCCATTGGATGTGTTCCTGCACCCCAATACCGGCGATGCGCTGCGAGACCACCGCGACTGCGCGGTTTGGCTCGGCCACAGTCATGCGCTTGATCTACAGGCGCTCGGTGGCTGAGGGTCGGCGAAAACCTGCCAACGAACAAAGCAGCGCGAGCGAGAGCAAACGATGCGCAGCCGGGTCGCAGTTTGGAACGACACCGTGGCACTGCCCGCGCGCGCGGCTTTTCATCGATTTTCTGACGGTACGGCTTGCTGGAGAACGGTGGTAAGAGTCTTTCGATCGCCTTGGTGCGATGCTGGATTGATGAACTCAACATCTCCGGTCGCAGTAAAGAACAGGGTCAAGGTGTGGCGAGAATCTTCCCTTGCCAACGCCGAGCTCCTGCGAGCGGAATATCGTGCGCACAGTTTTCCGCCGCACATGCATGAAGAATTCGCGATCGGTTTTATCGAACGCGGCGCCCAGGCGGTACTTCGAGATCAATGCGAAACCGATCTGGTAGGTGGATAAGGCCACCGGTGAAATGTTCAGGCGCGACAGAAACTTCCTCGCATACACGAACGAGCAGCCCAGGCTCAACGAGCCGGCGACGATATAGAGCACCCCGACTGCATTGACTTCCGATGCGCCCATCGTCCATGGCCTCGCAATCAGTAGTACGCCGGCAAAACCTAGCAGTATGCCCATCGCTTTACACAGCGTGAGCCTGTCCTGTCGTAGAAAGATAAACGCGGTGATAAAAGCAAAAAGCGGGATGGCGCCGCTCAACATGCCTGCGCCGCCGGACGGCAGCAAGGACGTGCCACGTGCGAATGCGTAGTAGTAAAGCGTGGTGGCGAGCAAGGACATCACGAGGAAATGAAACCAATGGCGCAGATGGGCGAGCTTGAGTTCCTTGCGCCACAAGGCGAATCCGAGGATAGGCAGGAATCCCAGCAAGATGCGAAGAAAGACGACTTGCGTGGGCTCGATCAACTGGAAGGCCCATTTCATGAAAATAAAATTGCAGCCCCAGATCAGGCCGAGCAGCCCGAATGCGATATATGCGTTGTTTTTCATTTCGCCCACCCATTTGGTAACGCCTCCATTGTGCGGCGGCGTTTCGGAGCAATTTTGTACAAAATTGCTGTTTGCTTATCGGGCTAACGAAGCACAGCGCATTTTTAATCCCGGGGCGCTTTTGTTATATTGATCTGCGACTCTACCGAAGGGGCAAAAATGACAACAAGACTCGCACGGTTGGCGGCGGTCGCCGCGCTCGTCGTGTTCAGCGGCATTGTCAGCGCGAACGCCACGGCGGCAACCTGCACGGTGCCGCGGGCTCGGCCTTACAGTACTTACTACTATTACATGGCGATGACGGACGCGCTGCGCCAAGCCAAAGCCGCACGAGACCAGTCGGTGACGGCGCTTAATGCGGGAGTGAGCCCGACGCAGAGCGCGCCGGCCCTGTTGGCGGGGCTCCAGTCGTCCGAGGCAGGCTATCGGTGCGCGGCCTCCTATGTTGAGCCCTACGCGAAATCGAACAATCGCGCGATTTCGGTCTCGGCTTCTGGCCTGGCCACCTCGCTTCACCAGCTTGCCGCGCTGGAAAACTACGTTGAGCAGCACACGACCGATTTTCTGAACGGCCCAGGCCTCGACGCTCCGGCCGGCACGCGTGCGCCTGAAAGCGCGGATTTTACGGTCAAGGTCAACGACGCGTGGGACCTGCTGTCGTTGTCTGTGCAAGTGTCGAGCGATGCGTCGTTGAGCTTCAGCAGATCCGGCAAGGCCGGCCGGATGCTTCTACCTGCATCGGCACGGGCCGCCGTGCTCAGTCGTTTGAGAGCGATCGCGCCGTCGGCCGAGCAGCAGAACGATCAAAACCCGGCACTCGAAGCCGCGGTTGCCAAGCTGATTCGTTTCTTCAAGGATCCGCGCTGGAGAGCGAGCGACAACCACGGGGCGCGGTGAGATAATCGAGGTCTTCTCAGCGGATCCCGGAGCCCATTTTGAGCCGCATCGATAATCCATTGCATGACCAAGAGGCCGGCCTCGCCGACGCAACCCAAGACACGACCCGCGTCGACGACGTGCGCATCGGCGCGGTTCGTCCGCTGATTTCGCCGGCGTTGCTGCAGGACGAGTTGCCTATACCGCTGGGTGTGCAGACGCTCGTCGAGCGTAGCCGCACGGCCATCGGGAACATCCTGCAAGGCCGTGACGACCGGTTGCTGGCCATAGTCGGCCCGTGTTCCATCCATAACCACGAGCAGGCGATCGAATATGCGCATCGCTTGAAGACGGCCGCCGATGCGCTAAAGGACGATCTGCTGATCGTGATGCGGGTGTACTTCGAGAAGCCGCGCACGACAGTAGGGTGGAAGGGTTATATCAACGATCCCAAGCTGGACGGCAGCTTTCGCATCAATGAGGGCCTGCGCCGTGCCCGCGAATTGCTGCTCGAAGTCAACGGCCTGGGCCTGCCCACTGCCACGGAATTTCTCGACCTGCTCAGCCCGCAATACATTGCGGATCTGATTGCCTGGGGCGCCATCGGCGCGCGGACCACGGAAAGTCCGAGCCATCGGCAACTGGCGTCGGGCCTGAGCTGTCCGATCGGTTTCAAGAACGGCACCGACGGCGGCGTGCAGATTGCCGCGGATGCCATCGTTGCCGCACGCGCCAGCCACGCGTTCATGGGCATGACCAAGATGGGCATGGCGGCGATTTTCGAAACCCGCGGCAACGAGGACGCGCACGTCATCCTGCGCGGCGGCAAGAAGGGCCCTAACTACGACAGCGCCGCGGTCGAGGCGAGCTGTGCCGCACTAAAGGCGGCTGGCTTGCGCGAGCAGGTGATGATCGATTGTTCGCACGCCAATTCGGGCAAGTCTCACCTGCGCCAAGTGGACGTGGCACAGGATCTGGCGCAGCAACTTTCGCAGGGTGAGCGCCGCATCATGGGCGTGATGGTCGAGAGTAATCTTGAGGAAGGCCGGCAAGATCTCAAGCCCGGCGTGCCGTTGCGGTACGGCGTGTCGATCACCGATGCCTGTCTTGGCTGGGTGCAGACCGAGCCGGTGCTCGATGCGCTTGCCGCCGCAGTGCGCCAGCGGCGCGCGCGCTGAGAGCCGCGGGAAGGAGCCCGGCTTCTTGACGGCCGGCTTCTTGGGCCCGGCTCATCGAGCCAGACCCCCGAGCCGGACTCATCGAGCCAGACTCATCGAGCCAGACTCATCGCGCCGGACTCATCGAGCCGGCGTGCCGTCATAGCCGTTGCAGCGTGGCGCGATCGAATTCGCCGCCGAAGTAGCGGTGCAGGGCATCGACGAAAAGCGGGTTGTCCGGCGTCGCGCGCGCGAACAGCGTCATCGAAGAGTGAAACTTCATGTCGTCCGGGTTTCCGAAAATCTGCCTGATCGAGCGTCCCTGCACGGCGTTCACTAGCCGTGTGCAGTCCATGAGCCTGGCGCCGAGCAGCGGATGTCTTAAATAAGCGCTGGCCTCTTCTCGCGAGGCCAGCGCAAACCGCTGCGACATCGCGCTGAAGCCCAGGCCCCGGATCTGCGGAAAAATAAACCACATCCAATGCGTGCGTTTTTCACCGGCGCGCAATTCCTTGCAGACTTGCTCGAAAACCGGTTCCTGTGCATCGACGAAACGTTGCAAATCAAAGGGATCGTCCATCGTCGTTACCCCTGCGCCAGTATTTCCGGCTCGAACAGCCCGCGCCTGCTGATGTTCTTGCCGGACACCATGAACGATCCGTCGCCGCGATAGTGCAGCGTCTGCGGATACTTCGGTGTCGCGGCGACGTGGGCTTTCACCACTTCGAAGATGAAAAAATCGTATTGTTTGACCAGCCGCGCATCGACAATCCGACATTCGAAATTAGCATAACATTCGTCGATCAAAGGTGCGTCAACCTGCTCGGCTTTCGCCGCGGTCAGCTTGAATGTCGCAAACTTGTCGAGCGCCGCGCCGGAGCAATTGCCTATCTCTGCCACGGTGTCGACCCATTCTGCTGTCGGAACGTTGATCACGCATTCCTTGCTCTTTTTGACGAGCTGGTGCGTGTAGTTGCTGCGTGCGATCACGCAGCCTATCAGCGAAGGCACGAACTCCATCACCGTATGCCACCCCATCGTCATGATGTTCGTCTCGCCCTTCCACGCCGACGAGACCAGCACGACTGGGCCGGGCTCAAGATAACGGCGAATCTGCGAAACCGGCAGATCTGTTTTCGTATGAGTTTTCATCAGAGTTCGGCCTCGCAAGCGTAGGGAGCGCATGGTTTTCGCGGCGCACAACCGTCGCAAACCGGTCTGAGACGCAAATCCGACACAAATAGGACTAAAAGATATTGCAACGCAGCACTTTGGGCTATAATCAGGGTAATCCCTAACGGGTATTCCCCTAGTAATGATAGGTGCCATCATGAAAACCACTGCTCAAGCTTCTTTCTTCGGTTCGTTCGGCGCATGGCTGCAAAACGCGAAAGCGACGTTCCGCCGTGAAGCGATCCGCGCGCTGGAACTGCACTTCCAATACTGCGAGACTGTAGCCAAATCGCGTCGCCGGATGTAATTGCCGCAAAATTGCCGCCGGTGTTGGACGGCAACGGTTTGCGACCATCGGGAAATCCTGCCGGGGCTTTGTGTCTCAGGCAGTCGATACCCGAGGAGTCGATGTCAACCGTATCAGTCTGCGCTGTAAATCGGCGCTTCGGTGCCGCAACGGTTGGATTTCGTGGCCGCGTGCTAAGATACTGTATATAAATACAGTAATCGCTTGGCTTAGCATGCCTGATCAACTCATGCCTGACCCAGCCTCGCTTGGTCAATCCACGCTTGATAGCCCGCTTTACGTGATCGCGGTTCGCGCGCTGTGCGAGTTCACGGCCAAGCGTGGCGACCTGGACTTGCGTTTCACGCCGACCCCGACCGCGCAGGAAGGCATCGCGGGCCACGCGATCGTGGCGAGCCGCCGCAGTGCGGATCGTGCGGGCTACCAAACCGAAATCGCGCTATCGGAAACGTACGACGTGCTCCACGTCCGAGGGCGAGCCGACGGCTACGACGCCGAAGCGAACCAGCTCGAAGAAATCAAGACCTACCGGGGCGAGCTCGAAGCCGTCCCTGACAATCATCGGCATCTGCATTGGGCTCAGGCCCGCCTGTATGGCTGGCTGCTATGCCGCAAGCTCGGCCTGGACACGATCCGCCTCGCCCTCGTCTACTTCGATATCCGTAGCCAAAAAGAAACGCTATTCACCGAGCTGCAAACTGCGGATGCCTTGCGCGCGCATTTCGTCGAGCATTGCGAGCGCTTTCTCGGTTGGGCACGCCAGGAACTCGCGCACCGCACGGCGCGCGACAGCGTACTCCAGACCTTGCCCTTTCCTCATGCGTCGTTTCGCACCGGTCAACGCGAACTGGCCGCAGCCGTATATCGATCTGCCGTGAACAGGCATTGCTTGATGGTCCAGGCGCCGACCGGCATCGGCAAGACCATGGGAAGCCTGTTTCCGCTGCTCAAAGCATGGCCCGGCCAGCAACTGGACAAGGTGCTGTTTCTCACCGCCAAGAGTTCAGGCCGGCAACTCGCGCTCGATGCGTTGCATGCGCTCGCGCCCGCCACGCCGCTGCGCGTGCTTGAACTCGTCGCGCGCGAAAAATCCTGCGAGCATCCTGACAAAGCATGCCATGGCGAATCGTGCCCGCTCGCCCGAGGTTTTTACGATCGCGTGGGGCAAGCGCGCGCCGCCGCCCTGGCGGTAGCGCGGCTCGATCGTGAGGCTTTGCGCACGGTGGCGCTCGGGCATGGCGTGTGTCCGTATTATTTGAGCCAGGAGCTGGCGCGGTGGGCCGATGTGATCGTCGGCGATTACAACTATTACTTCGACTCCAACGCGATGCTGTTCGCGCTCGCCGAAGCGAACCGCTGGCGCGTGAGCGTGCTGGTCGACGAAGCGCATAACCTGGTGGAGCGCGCGCGCTCGATGTATTCGGCCACGCTCGATCAAACACGTTTGCGTATTGCGCGGCGCGCGGCGCCTGCGTTTCTCAAGAGCGTGCTCGATAAGGTCAATCGCGACTGGAACGCGCTCTCTAAAGCCCTGGCCAGCGAATACGAGGCCGGTACGACGCTGCCCGGCGCTTTGATCGCGGCACTGGAAAATGCCATTGCGACGATGACGGACTTCGTCGGCGAGCAGGGCGCCGCGCTTGACCCCGACCTGCTGCGCTTCTATTTCGACGCGATCCATTTTGTACGCATCGCCGAACGCTTCGGCACCCATTCGATCTTCGATATCACGATAGTGGCCAAACCGGGCGCGCGCGAGCGTCGTGCGTCGCTATGTATCCGCAACATCGTTCCGGGTCCTCACCTCGCGCCACGCTTGGCGCGGGCGCACTCGATCGCGCTGTTCTCGGCGACGTTGACGCCCGCGCACTTCTACGCGGATATGCTCGGCTTGCCTGCGGCGACAGTGCGCGTGGATGTGGGATCGCCGTTCACGGCGGACCAGTTGCAGGTGAGGGCGGTCGCGAACCTGTCCACGCGGTATCGCGATCGTGATGGCTCGATGGCGCGGCTGGTCGAACTGATCGCCACGCAATACGAGTGCATGCCTGGCAACTACCTCAGTTTTTTCAGCAGCTTCGAGTATCTGGCGCAAGTGGCCGATGCGCTCAGCGAGCGTTATCCGCACATTCCCGTGTGGCAACAGAGCCGTGCAATGACCGAAACCGATCAGCGGGCATTTCTGGAGCGCTATACCCAGGACGGTCGCGGCATTGGTTTTGCGGTGCTCGGCGGTTCGTTTGGCGAAGGCATCGATTTGCCCGGTACGCGACTGATCGGCGCATTCGTGGCGACACTCGGCTTGCCGCAGCTCAATCCCGTCAATCAGCAAATGAAGGCACGCATGCAGCAGGCGTTCGGCGCAGGCTACGATTACGCGTATCTGTTCCCTGGCCTGCAAAAAGTGGTGCAGGCAGCGGGCAGGGTGATACGCGGCCCACTCGATCGTGGCGTGCTATACCTGATCGATGATCGCTACGCGCGGCCTGAAGTGCGGCGCTTGCTGCCGTCGTGGTGGGATGTGGAAATCGTGCAGCAGCACCGCTTGCCGGGAAGCCGCCGCCTGATGTGATTCGGGGCACGTGATTCGGTGTGACGGCCAGGTCCGTCGGTGTTTCGTGCTGCGTCGTGCTGTGGCGTCCGGGTGCGGTCCGGCGCCGCGTCGAGCGCGCTTGGCGATAAGTGTTTAACCTAAAGGGGAAATCACGAACGCCAGCGCGTCGATTCGCGACGCAGCTACGGTACGGCCAAACTTCTTCACTGCCCGGGGATCAAAAAAATGCGAAAGGGGTTGATAGCGGCGCTTGCCTGTTTATCGATGCTGGGTGTCATGCACGCGTCGCGCGCAGCCGATGCCGAAGTCGTTGCGAAGAACCTCCAGTTTCCCGAGGGCACGATCTTTGTGGGGGACACGCTTTACTTTGTCGATTATTCCACCTCCGATGTGCTGCGCCTGGTCGGCGGCCCGGGCGAAAAGCCATTGGAAACCCGGGTTGAAACGGTTTGGCACCAGGACGGCTGCGGCGCCAACGGGCTGGTCGCGGTGCCCGACGGACTATGGGTCGCCTGTTATGACAGCAACACCATCGTCAGGATTTCCAAAGAGGGCAAGCTATTGGAGACCATAGACAAAGACGACGCGGGGCAGCCCTTCCTGTATCCGAACGATCTCGCGGCCGATGCGAAAGGTGGCGTGTATTTCAGCGGATCGGGATCGGAAGCCAACTTGGGCAAGGTGTATTACCTCACGGCGAGCCACCGTGTCGAACAGGTCGCGGCAGACTTTCACTATTCCAATGGCCTGGTGGTGTCCTTGGACGGCAAATTGCTTTATGTCAACGAAACCCGGGCGGGTCGCATCTTGCGCTTCACGATTGCCCCCGACGGGACATTGAGTAACCGCCAGCAATTCGTCAAGCTCTCCGATATCCTCGGGGACGCGGCCGGCGAGGTCTATAGCCCCGACGGCGTACGTATCGACAAGCACGGCAACCTGTTCGTGGGCCTGTACGATGGCGGCGGCTTCGCGGTAATCAGCCCGGATGGCAAGCTCATCGCACAAGTGCCGCTGCCGGGCCAGCATCATGCGAACCTCGCCATTTCGCCGGACGGCAAGTTCGTCTACAGCACGGGCTTTTACGACACGAGTATCAATTCCTATCGCGGACAGTTGTTTCGCGTGCGCAACCCAGTGGCCGAATAGGCCGAACCCCTCAAGGATCTGCACAGCCATGCATTTACTCCATATCGAAGCCTCACCGCGCAAGCAGCGCTCGGCATCGCGTCAAGTCGCACTGGCGCTTATCGAGGCTTGGCAGCGTCACCATCCCGACAGCACCACCGATACGCTGGATGTGTGGAATACGGCGCTGCCGGAGTTTGACGGTGCGGCGCTCGATGCGAAATACGCGGGCCTGGCTGGCCGCTCGCGTACGCCTGAAGAAAAGCGGGTGTGGAGCGACATCGAGGCGCTTGCGGCACGTTTTCATCAAGCGGACGTGCTCGTGTTCAGCGTGCCGATGTGGAACTTCGGCATTCCGTATCGGCTCAAGCACCTGATCGATGCGATCTCGCAAAAAGATGTGCTGTTCAGCTTCGACGAACGTGGCCTGATAGGCATGCTGACCGGCCGCAAGGCCGTAACGGTGGCGGCGCGTGGCGTGTCGTTGGGCGGCGCGTTCCCGGAGCTCGATTACGACTACCAGGCCGCTTACATGGCGATGTGGTATCGGATGGTGGGCATCACCGACATTCATAGCGTCACGGTGGACAAGACCTTGATGGGTGAGCAAGCCGATACGGACTCGCGGGAGCAGGCTTGCCGGGACGCCGTGGCATTGGCGGCGGCGCTTTGAAGGAGTAACGTAGGGCACTTCCTCACTACTGGCTTCCCTGCTCATGCCCGAACCGAAAATCGAAGGATTGAGCGCCATTACGCTCGCGACCTGCGATATGTCGCGCGCCGTGCATTTTTATCAAGCGCTCGGTTTTGCCGTGCAACATGGGGGGCCGGCCGAAGCGTTCACGTCCTTCGCAATGGGCGGCTCGTTTCTCAACCTGATCGCCGAAACACATGGTCCGATCAATTGGTGGGGGCGGGTGATCATCTACGTGTCGGACGTGGACGCGTTATATCGCAAGGCGCTTGCTGCCGGCATCGCCCCGGCGTTCGAGCCACGCGACGCGCCGTGGCACGAACGGTATTTTCACGTCACCGACCCGGATGGGCACGAGCTCAGCTTCGCCCATCCATTGCGCGGCTGACAGCGAGCGCTTTTTCTTGCGGCAAGCTCGCAATCGAGGTGCCAGCATGTCTCCTGCACGCATACAACACGGGTAGGCAATCCCCAACGGGCAGAAAACGGATCGTGCAGACCTTCCCTTGCAGCGGCGGGAGATTTCCGTGCAGTCGTTCCCCGGTATGGAATAAACGCGCGTCGAAGGTGTTCAGGTTAGCAACGACGTAATTCCTATTCTCAAGGGGGGCAATTTTGATCGATCGCAAAGTAAGCAGAGAAGCTGCGTCGGCTTCTGTTCCAGAAACCCTTTTCTCACTCGAATCCCGAGCGCGAGAAAAACTCGGGGTGCTTGAAGGGATTCAGGAGTTCTTCTGGGCTACCGAGCCAACCCGGAGTCGTCTCGCGCTAATTCTCGCTGAGATCGAAGGTCGATCGACAGTGGACGATTGGCGCAGGGCCGTCAAGCAAATAAGGCAACGATATCCCCTGCTTTGTGCGGGTATTCGAAAAAGTCCGGGCGAAAGACCGTATCTGGAGTCGTTGCCCGATACCGATATCCCCCTTCGCGTCGTTCCTTACGAGGAAGGCGTGAGTGTCGACGCCCTGATGGCGCGTGAACTGGCGAACTCGTTCGGGCGCGGCGAGGGACCTCTTGCTCGTGTGGCACTTCATCACAGCTCGGATCGAACCATCATCATCTTGGTCGTTCATCACGCCGCCTATGACGGGCTGACAAATGTAAATATTGTTCACGACTTGATCGCGGCAGCCGCCGGTGAGGCGGTCGGCGAGGCGCTTCCCGTACTTCCGACGACAGGCGAACTGTTAGGCCTGCCCGCGCCCTCATCCTATACGGAACGGCTTTCCGATTCTGCCGCCGTGCGATGCCCCCGACTTGACTTGCCCACACTGAAAGTCACCAGTGGACGGATAGAAGCAGATCGCGTTCGCGTTCTTTTAGAGCGCGCGAGGAAAGAAAACACTAGTGTGCACGGCGTCTTGGTTGCAACCGCTATTCTGGCCGCGAAGCGTCAGTCGAACGCCTGGCAAACCCAACCCCTAATCTGCTTGTCACCCGTTGATCTTCGCCCGATGCTCAATCTTGACAATGCAGCAGGTGTCTTAACGACGATACATCCAACTATCGTGATGCCAACCGATGCTCCCGATTTCTGGGACTTCGCTCGGGCCGTAACCCGTTCAATACGTACCACGATCTCCGTCGACACCGCGCGACGAGGCGTCATTGCCACGCGAGCAGTAGTTGATCGTGAGACCGATCCTTATGATCTAAGCACAGTCGATCGAGATGGATTTTTCAATCACGACATGATGATTACAAACTACGGCGTCGGCAAGGTCAGGTCACAATACGGTCATCTCGAATTGATCGCCTTGTATCCGTCGCACTTTAGCGGCAGCGCTCCTCAAACGCAGACGCTGTCCGCAATCACAGTCAACGGCGCGCTCCATCTTAACCACGCATCACGGCAACCACTGCCTTCGTTTCTGGACATCGTACTTGAGGGACTGGGTCAGGTTTGCTCGCCCTCGACGTGATAGTCGTTATCTGCGTTTAGACTCGCAGCCAGTTGAGGTCGGGCTGCGTTTCGAGCGTTTGCAGACGGTCGAACAACGTGCCCATCGTGTCGGGCGAATGACTGCGCGTGAGCAACATGAACTTCTCGCGCAAGCCGGCGCGGTCCAGCGGATGTTCGGGGGTGCCGCTGAACGCGGTGACGCGTCGGCTCAGCGTGCGTCCGTCCTTGAGCGTGACGGTGACGTTGCAGGCCAGATCCCCGTTGCCCTGTCCCGGTGTGACGGACATCTTGACGCGTTGCGTGAGCGCTAGGATCTGCGGATCGCGCGCGACCGCTTCGTCGAACGAGCGCGGGTCGATCGGATTGCGATACAGCGCGAGCGCGACGCAGAACGGAATGCTGAACTGGGCGAGCAAGGCATCGGCCGGCACGGGAATGTTATTGACCGTCGCCATGCGCTGGCTGCCGGCCACCTCGATGGCAGCCACGTCCTGAGGTCCGAAGCCATAGCTCTTGCGCAGATCGAGGATGGCCTCGACGGGCGTATGCGCGGTGATGTGGCACGCGTAGCGCTTGATCATGATATTCATGGTCTCGTAGTTCGTGCCCAGGTCGCGCGTGAGTTCGCTCAGGTCGTACTCGGGGCAAAACGCGCGCAAGAAACCGCCTTCGCCCTCGATCACCGTGCTGGGTCCCGTAAAGCCTTCGGCCGCAAGACTGGCCGCCACGACGCCGCCTTCTGCGCCACGCCCGACATTGAGCCGCTTGACCATCGCGCCGTTGCCCGCATGTGCGAAGGCCAACAGGCCGCCCGCACAGGATCCCGCAATGCCGAGCGCATTCGTCATGTGCCCGGCATCGAACTTCAGCATATGCCCGACCGTGATCGCGGAGCCGAACGGCCCGACCGTGCCCGGCGCATGAAAGCCGCGTTCTTCGTTGGTGTGTTTGGTGGCGTAGCCGATGCGGATCATGACCTCCGCGCCCGCCACGAATGCGCTCAGCAGCGCTCGGCCATCCAGGCCGCGGTCCTGGCCGATCGCCAGGCCCGACGTGAACAAGGTGGCGCCGGGATGGCCGCCGCTGTCCGGCTTGGTCAGATTGTCGAGCTCGAATGCGTGCGCCATCGCGCCTTGGGCGAGTGCCGCCGCCGGCGGGTGGACCGGGTCCGTCCCACTGCCGAGGATCTGGCTGCGCCCGCCCGACCCGTTGGCGCGGACGTAGGCGATGATCATCTTGCTCCAGGGCAATTCGGCGCCATAGATGATGGTGGCGACCGCGTCCGTCATGCAGTCCTTGGCGCGCTGCAGCACTTGCGGGGGGATGTCCTCGTAGCGCAGCGCTGCGCCGTAGGTTGCCAGCGTGACTGTGGGCGACGGCCCGGCGGCGGCGCCGGTTGCCGGCGCCGCCGGGGCCGGTGCTGCGGACGGTTCGGCCGCAGCGGCGGATCCACCCATCAAAATAGCGGGTGCTGCGCCGGCCAGCAGGCCCACATTGATGAAATTACGTCGGCTCGGTTTTTCAGGGGTGTCTGCCATATCTGTCTCCGTTTTTGAGTCGTTTGACAGGATGATACGACACTTGTATTGGGGCGAGCGCAAGATTATTTTGTATGCAATCGACAACTTTCAGCACATTCGAGGCAGCGCGAAACTGCCTCAGAGATGCCTTCAGGGGTGCCTTCAGAGATGCGGCAGGGGGCGCAGGAGCATCGACGGCAGCCGTTCGACCTTGCCCATCCTCGCCGCGTCCTAACTGAGCGCTCAGCCTTAGAGTTTCGAAAACGCGTAATCTCGTTCGACCCGGCAAATCCGCGTTTTGTACGCGTCATACCAACTGTCGCGACCCAGCCGCTGGGCGACCAGATGCTCCGAATTTTGTTTCCAGGCCGCGATCGATTCAAGGCTGTCCCAATACGAGACGGTGATTCCCACTTCCTCGCGCGCCGATTCAACGCCGAGGAAACCCGGCTGCTCGGCCGCGGCCTGGACCATCGCATCGGCCATCTTTTCATAGCCTTGGTCGCCCTCGGTACGGGTGGACGTAAAAATCACTGCGTAGTACGGAGTGGCAGGCGTTTTGGCAATCGGCATAAGTCTCTCCATTGGAATGGCTGGCCTTTCAGCTTGAGCACAGAAAGTACTCGGAGCATGCCAGGACTGCAACGCGTCTTGTGCGGCCGATGATCGTCGAACACCTCGCATCAGTGAAGCGCGTCGTTTTTCCTACGACGGTAGGCAAGAGCCGCATCACGCCGTCAAGCCACGCCGTCAAGATGGGCGACGCCCGAGCCCGTCTTCACGTAAAATCTTCTCTCATGAGACTTCCTCCCCTCGACCACACTGCCCTCACGCAGCTTGCAGTGCGTTCGCAAGCCGTTACTCAGGCCTGCTCCTGCGACACCACATCGCTGCTCGGCTGGGCCACCGTGCCGCTCTCGCTGCCGGAGGATCAGTTGCGCGAAATCGGCACGCTGCTCTCCACCGACGAGGACGAGCCGACATTCAGCGAATACCATCCCGATGCGACGCGTTATTGGTCCGTGGATGCGCCGATCGCGCCGCGCTATTTCCCTTACAACCGTTGCGATGTCTGGGAGTGCACCGTCTGCCAGCGGTGTTTTCTGCGCTATACGGAAGGCGGCGGCTATTTCGTCGATCGCAGGATACGCGCGCTCAACGCGTCCTTGCTGGTCGACGCCGAGCTGAACTAGGCATTGTCACTCAAGCGTTCTGCAAGGCCGCCTTCAAGTGCGAGCCTGCAAGCGGCAGCGCACGCAACCGCGCACCTGTCGCATTGAAGATCGCATTCGCGAGCACCGCGGACGTCGGTCCCTGCGCGGCTTCTCCAACCCCCAGAAACGGCGTGCCGGGCCGGTCGATCAAATGCACTTCGACCGACTTCGGCACCGCGGCAAATCGCATGATCGGGTAAGCGCTCCAGTCGAAACTGGTGATATTGTGCCGATCGAACGTCGTCTGCTCGAACAGGCTCCAGCTCGACGACTGCAAGATGCCGCCCTCGATCTGGTTGCGCACCCCGTCGGGGTTCACGATCTGCCCGCAATCCACTGCCGAGACCACGCGTTCGATCCGCACTTGGCCCGTCTCGCGCTCGATCGATATTTCCACCGCCGTCGCGTAATAAGCCATGAGGTTCTTATACTGTGCGAACGCAAAGCCGACACCGTGCCCCGGCTTTTGCTGTGCGCCCGGCCGCCACCCGAAACGCTCGGCGGCCAGACGAATCACGTCGCGCCCGCGCGCATCGTCGAGATGTCGCAACCGGAATTCGACCGGATCGGCCTTTGCCGCCAGCGCCAGTTCATCCATGAAACTCTCGATGGCGAACACATTCATGTAGCCGCCGAGCGAACGCATGGCGGAAACGCGTATCGGCATGTCCGGCAGAAAGTGATGCTGGACGTAGAGATTGGGAATGCGATAGAGCGGAATGCTGTTGCGATCGCCACCGCCTTCCGGCATCGGAATCGTTTTCGGCGCAGCCGGCGTGAACGGTTTCGCCAGCATCCACGTGGGCATCAGGCGGCCGGCGTTCTCGATACGGTTGTTATGCGTATTGCTCCAGATTTCGTATTTCCAGTCGACGATGTTGCCGGACGCGTCGAGCGACCCCGACGCTTGCGTGGTCATGGCCGGACCGAATGGCTCCCAGGTGTGTTCCTGCTCGCGCATCCATTGCACCCGCACCGGCCGTCCCGGTACCGCGCGCGCAATGAGCGCAGCGTCCGCCGCGACGTCGTCGGCGCCGTTGTGCCCATAACATCCCGAGCCCTCGACGTGTATGCAGCGCACGTTCTGCGGCGGCAGCGACAGCATTTCGGCCAGGCCGCCGCGCAGCGGAAACACGCCTTGCGTATGGGTCCACACGGTGATGCGATCGTTTTCGAACAGCGCCACTGCGCAGGCCGGACCGATCGAGCCATGCGTCAAATAGGGTTTCGTGTATCGCGCATTCAAGGTCTGCGCGGCAGGCGCGGCGGCGCCGGTCTGGTTGGCCACCGAGATTTCCTGCGCCGGCAGCTTCATCAATGTTTCGTGTATCGTCGCTTGCTCGGGCAGTGCCGGGCCGGCCTGCCAAGTCGCCGCGTTCGACAGCTCGCGCATCGCCAGTATCGCCTGCCATTCATCTTCGGCGACCACGGCGACGTAGCTGCCATCGCGTACGACCTTGATGACGCCAGGCATTGCCTGCACACGGGTCGCATCGAGGGCGGTGAGCGTCGAGCCGTAAGCGGGCGGTCGCACCGCGCGCGCGTGCACCATGCCGGGTAGCCGCAGATCCTGCACGTAGCTCACGCCGCCGGTGACCTTGCCGGGGATGTCCACGCGATGCATCGGTTGGCCGACTACCTTGAAATCATGCGGGCTTTTGAGCAGCGGTTCCGGCTGTGCCGGCTGATGAAGGTTGACGCCACTGACAGCTTCGCCGTACGAGACCCGCCGTCCGTCAGCGGCCACGATAGCGCCGGCTTGCACGCTGAGTGTGGACGCATCGACGCCAAGCCGTGCCGCCGCCGATTGCACCAGTAGCCCACGCACTTGCGCCGCGGCGTTGAAGATTGCCGTGCCGCTATCTGCCACCGAGTGGCTGCCCGCGGTATAGCCTTCGTTGGGCGTGGCGCCGGTGTCGGCCGTGATCAGCGTAATGCCTTGCGCATCCACGTCGAGTTGTTCGGCAGCCAGTTGCAGGAACGCCGTGCGTATCCCGGTGCCGAGCTCGGCCTTGCCGGTGCATACCGTCACATGGCCTTGTTCATCGACCTTGATCCACGCGTCGAGCATCGGCTCGATCTTCAGGCTGCCGGGCAAGGTCGGCGCCACGCTTTTGAAGGTGCCGGCTTCGGTCGTGGATTGTGCCGCCGCGCGCGCGACTGGCAGCAGCGAAAAGCTCACGAGCACGGTGCCCGCGGCGAGGAAGCGGCGCCGTCCCGCGTCGTCCAATGTATCGTCGTCGCGCTTCATGAACTCGCTCCGGCTGCCGCTGCTGTTCCTGTTCCGGTGCCTATGGCAGCGCGGCCGGCTTCGCGCACCGCTGCGATGATGCGCATATGCGTGCCGCAGCGGCACAGGTTCGGCTGCATGTGCGTGCGGATTTCTTCATCGCTAGGCGTGGGCACGCGTTCGAGCAGCGCCTGCGCGCGCATCACCATGCCCGCGATGCAGTAGCCGCATTGCGCTGCCTGTTGATCGATGAACGCGCGTTGCAGCGGCCCCGGATTGTCCTGCGTCCCCAAGCTCTCGATCGTACGCACCGGCCGCTCGCCGACCGCCGCGACGGGCAGCAAACAGGAGAACACCGGCTGATCGTCCACTATCACCGTGCATGCACCGCACTGGCCCAACCCGCATCCATACTTCGCGCCGTTCAATTGCAACTGGTTGCGCAGCGCGTAGAGCAGCGGCGTCGATGGATCGACGTCGAGCGTGTGGCGCACGCCGTTTACCGTCAACGTGATCATGGCTGGGAAGTCTCCTTGCGAAGTTTGGCGACAGCGCTTTCATCGAGCGAGGGCCACGGCGCTCGCGTGCTGTACTGCGCGCGCGTGTAGTTGGCTATGTCGGCGATCTGCGCGTCGCTGAACATGGTGGCGAATGAGGGCATGTAGTGTGCTGGGCCATTGCCTTGCCAGCCGATGCCGTCAAGCATCACGCGCACGGTGTTGCGTGGGCTGTCGGCATTGACCGCGGTGCTTTGCGAGAGCGATGGACGCTCGGCCAGCGTCGACATCGGCGACCCCGCGCCATGACACGAAGCGCATGCGGCGCGGAATAACAGTTCGCCGTTCTTGAGCATCGGCGATTCGGCAACCCCTGTTGATGAGGCAGCAGCGGGCGACGGGGGAGAAGACGCGGCCGGCACTTGCAGCGACATCAGATAGGTTGCCATGGCCTTGACGTCGGCTTGGGACGCATCGGCCAGCGAGCGCGCCACCGGCAGCATCGGACCGGCCGCCGCACTGTGTTGAGTCGCCAGCCCGACGCTTAAATACGACACGAGCTGGTCGAGGGTCCACGGCGTAGGCGCTTGTAGCAGCTTGGTGAGCGGCGGCGCTTCCCAGCCTTCGACCAGGCCGCCGGCGAACTGCTGGCCGCCACGCTCGGCGCCCAATGCGTTCATCGGCGTATGGCATGCGGCGCAATGGCCAAGGCCGTTCACCAGATATCGGCCGCGATTCCAATCGGCGCTCTCACTGGTGTCGTCGGCAACTTGTCCCTCGTGCAGGAAAAGCAGGTTCCAGCCCGCCACGAGCGGTCTGAAATTCAGCGGAAACGTCAGGCGATTGCTCGGTGGCGTGGCGCTTACGGGCGTGCGACTCATCATGTAAGCGTAGACGGCCGCAATGTCGCCGTCGCTCATGTGCGTGAAATGCGGGTAGGGGAATGCCGGGTAGAGCAGGTGCCCGTCGCGCGATACGCCTTTGCGCATCGCCCGGCTGAAGGCATCGAGCGACCACAGGCCAATGCCGGTGGCGGGGTCGGGCGTAATGTTGGTCGTGTACAGCGTGCCGAACGGCGTATCGAGCGGACGTCCGCCTGCAAACGGCTGGCCGCCCTGTGCCGTGTGGCACACCATGCAGTCGCCGACCGCAGCGAGTTGCGCACCGTGCTCGATGAGCGCCGGATCGCCACGCTGCGTGGCGGGGTCGGCGAGCGCGGGAATCGCGGGTTGCCGTGCTTGCGCAAATGCTGCGACGACTATCAGCGCGACGACCAGAAGCGCCGCGACTGGAATTACCTTGCCTCTCATTCGACCTCCGTGCTTACGTGGCTGTAAGGTCGCGTCGTTTTCCCTGCGCGGCGCGCCACTTTTCGTCGATTATGGCGATTCGTTGATCCGTTTCTCAGCTCGAAAGAAGGTAACACGCCGCCGTTCGTGCTTGAGACATCTGGCGAGAATATAGCGTTTATCGTTTATTGGCCGTGCGGGAACGTCATTAGAGATATGACAAAGCGTCATGGATCGAATGGGGCGATCCCGGGCCGGGCATGCGAGGTTCTTGATGACACGGGCGTCTGCGATTTCATGACTTGTCCTCTTGCGCTTTGCGCATCAGATAACTATCCATGATCCAGCCGTTCGCGCGCCGCGCTTCCCGCTTGATGCGTTCGATATCGGCGGCCACGTCCTTGAGTTTGCCGGCCACCAGGACCTCATCGGACGTGCCGACATAGGCGCCCCAGTAGATGTCGATGTCTTGATCCACGAAGCGCAGGTAGGCATCCTCGGGGTCGAGCATGACCAGTACGCTATCGGCGTGCGCGGCAAAGCCCTCGGCAATTTTCCTGCCGGTAGTGATCTCGATCGGACGGCCGATCCGATTGAGCGTGACCTTATGTGCAGCGGCCAGCGCCTGCGCACTGCTGATGCCGGGAATGACGTCGTAATCGAGATCATGCCGGCCGCTGCGGGCGATGGCCTCGACGATCCGTATCGTGCTGTCGTACAGCGTGGGATCGCCCCACACGAGAAACGCACCGCATTCCCCGTCGGCCATGTCCTGCGAGATCAGGTGTTCGAACACCGCCTGCTTATCGCGGTTGAGCTCTTCGACGCATGACTCGATGTCCGCGGCGTCTCGTATCAATTCGGGGCTTTTTGCCTCGGCGAACCGGTAGTCGCCGCCTGTGATATATCGCTCGCAGATCTCCTTGCGAAACGCAACCAGCTTTTCCTTGGCGGCACCTTTGTCCATCAGGAAAAAGACGTCTACGCGATTGAGTGCATTGATGGCCTGCACGGTGAGGTGCTCGGGGTTGCCCGCGCCTATGCCGATGATCAGGATTTTCTTCATGGTGATTCTCGGGTTAAGAGTGTTCAAGCAAGGTTCAAGTAGTCCTGTGTCAAAGCAGTGCGATGCCGTCGAGCTGAGCGACGCAAGTGTCCCTGACGATGGCGACGAAATCGTCCAGATACGGCGTGCTGGCAAAGGATTTGTCCGCGACCGCATAAAGCTCGCTCCACAGCCCGGCGGTGCCGATCCGTTTGGCCAGCACGTAGTCGTGGTCGACGTAGTTCTTTACGCCCCAGTTCGGTAGTGCTGCAATGCCACGGCGACTCGCCACGAGCTGCATGATCGCAACGGTCAGTTCCGCTGTGCGGCGTTCGAGCTTGATACCTGCGGGCTCGAGTACTTCCCGGATCAAGTCTATGCGCTGCTCGGGCACCGGATAGGTAATCAGCGTCTCGCCCCGCAGATCCTCGGCGCCGATGCGCCGCTTGCTGCGCAACCGATGCTCGTTGGCGATCACGGCAAGGATTTCGAAGCGAAACAGCGGCGCGATATGCAAACTGCGTTTGGCGCCCGGGTGCGAGCCGATCACGACATCGGCCTTGCCGTCCGTCAACAAGCGTAGCGGGTCGGCATGGAAGCCCGCTACCAGGTCGACTTCGACTTCGGGCCAGCGGCGGCGAAATTCGTCCATGACCGGCATCAGCCAGTCGAAGCAGGTATGGCATTCCAGCACGATACGCAGTTCGCCGCTGGTATCGCCCTTGAGCCGCGCGATGTCGCGCTCCGCCGCACTAATGGCCGCCAGCGTCTCACGAGCGAGTCCCAGCAGGCGTTCGCCCGCAGCGGTAAAGCGCAGCCCTTGCCGGGTGCGCTCGAACAACGACACATCGTATTGCGCTTCGACGTCCTTGATCTGGTGGGATAGGGCGGATTGGCTCAGGTTGACGCGTGCGGCCGCCGCGACCAGTTTGCCCGATTCGGCGATCGCGATCAGCGAGCGCAAATGACGTAATTCCAGCATGGACAGTTCCTGATATGAATGGCATTCATAAACCAATGAAAATATGTCGCTTGATGAATATTAGCGCGACTTCCACACTCGGGCCATTCAATTCTGGAGCTCGACATGGCCCGCACTCACATTCTTGGTTTTCCACGCATCGGCGCACACCGTGAACTCAAATTTGCACAGGAATCGTTTTGGCGCGGCGAATCGCACGAAGCCGAGCTGCTGGCCGTTGCCAAAGCGCTGCGTCAACGCCATTGGAACCTGCAGCGATCCGCGAAACTGGATTTCGTGAGCGTCGGCGATTTCGCGTATTACGACCAGATGCTCAACCTGAGCGCGTTGCTCGGTGCGCTGCCGCAGCGTTTCGAGTTTGAGCCCGCCAAGCTCACGCTCACGCAATACTACGAGCTGGCGCGGGGCAACAAGGCGCAACCGGCGATGGAAATGACGAAGTGGTTCGACACGAACTATCACTATCTTGTGCCGGAACTCGGACCCCAAACCGCATTCGACGGCGGCGTCGAATGGTTCTTTGACGAGATCGATGAAGCACTGGCGCTGGGTTTGCCTGTCAAACCGGTGCTGATCGGACCGCTCACCTACCTTTGGTTGTCGAAAACGCAGGTGGCCGGGTTTGATCGCCTGACCTTGCTGCCCCAGCTCGTCGCCGCATACGCTCGGATCCTCGAGCAACTGCGCGCCCGCGGCGTCGAGTGGGTGCAGCTCGACGAGCCTGCGTTGTGCCTGGAGCTCGACGATCGGTGGCGGGCGGCTTATGTCACGGCATACGAGGGACTGGCAGCGTGGCAGGCGAAGCCGGCGGGTGCGGTGTCATTGGCGGGATCGCTGGCTATCAGCGCATCGGCCGCCGAATCGTCGCGCGTGAAGCTATTGCTGGCTACCTACTTCGACACGGCGGCCGACCATGCCGAGCTGGTCGCGAAGTTACCGATCGACGGCGTGCACATCGATCTCGTGCGCGCCCCGCAGCAATTGGCAGCCTGGCGCTCGGCGCTATCGAGCCAGACGGTGCTGTCGGTCGGCGTGGTCGACGGCCGCAACATCTGGCGCGCGGACTTGAGCCGGATCGTCAAATCGCTCAGCTCCTTGCAGGCCGAATTTGGCGATCGTCTGTGGATTGCTCCGTCGTGCTCATTGCTGCATGTTCCGGTGTCGCTCGAAGCCGAGAAAAAACTCGACGCGGAGATCAAGTCATGGCTTGCTTACGCGAGCGAAAAGCTCGCTGAAATCAGCGTGCTTGGGCAAGCATTGAACCACGGCAACGATGTCGTGGCGAAACAACTGGTCTGCGCCGATGTTGCGCTCGCCAGCCGCCGCTCGTCGGCGCGCGTGGTCAATGACGTCGTACAAAAACGTGTGGCTGCCGTAACGGATGCCATGGCCGAGCGCAAGAGCGGCTTCGCCCAGCGTAACCTGCGCCAGCGCGAGGCCTTGCAGTTGCCATTGTTGCCGACCACGACGATAGGTTCGTTCCCCCAAACCGCAGCGATCCGCCAGACGCGCGCCGCGTACAAGCGCGCGGAGTTGAGTGCACTCGATTACCTCGAGCGTATACGCGCCGAAATCGAACTGGCGGTGCGCAAGCAGGAAGCGCTCGGGCTCGATGTGCTTGTGCACGGCGAAGCCGAGCGTAACGACATGGTCGAATATTTCGGCGAGCAACTCTGGGGCTATGCATTCACCGAGAACGGTTGGGTGCAGAGCTATGGTTCACGATGTGTCAAGCCACCTATCATTTACGGCGACGTGTACCGCCCCGAGCCAATGACCGTCGACACGACGCAGTACGCGCAATCGCTGACAGACCGACCGATGAAGGGCATGCTGACCGGCCCGGTTACGATGCTGCAGTGGTCTTTCGTGCGTGACGATCAACCGCGTTCGGCCACCGCCTTGCAGCTGGCGCTGGCGATTCGTGCCGAAGTGAGCGACCTGGAAAAGGCTGGCATCCGCGTGATCCAGATCGATGAGCCGGCTTTCCGGGAAGGTCTGCCGTTGCGCACGAGCGACTGGGCCGCCTATTTGAAGTGGGCCGTCAATGTGTTCAAGATCTCGGCGGCAGCGGTCGCCGACGAAACGCAGATCCACACCCACATGTGCTATTCGGAATTCAACGACATCCTGCCGTCCATCGCGGCGATGGATGCGGACGTGATTACGATCGAGACCTCGCGCTCCGCGATGGAGCTGCTCGACGGGTTCGGCGCATTCGAATACCCCAACGAGATCGGGCCGGGCGTGTACGACATCCACTCGCCGCGCGTTCCGAGTGTCGCGGCGATGGAGCGCCTGCTTGAACGGGCATGCGAAGTGATCCCGGCACAGCGGCTCTGGGTGAATCCGGACTGCGGTTTGAAAACGCGAGGCTGGGCAGAAACCGAAGCGGCGTTGAGCAATATGGTGCAAGCGGCGCGCACGCTGCGCGCCAAGCTTGCCGCGGACGTTGCCTACGGGTGAAGACCGTGTTCCCTATGCCCGGCGCCGTGGACTCCGGCTCTTAGACACTGCCGCCTTAGCCCTGTTGCGGGTGTTCTGGATTCTAGTACGCAAGCTCTCGGAGACCTGGCGTCGCCCCTGAAACGACGTGGGTTTCGAGCAGGGCGGCGGGGCTGTCTACACGACTGGCCAGACCTGCGCCGGCAAGCATGCGCCAGTCCAGCTTGGGAAACACGGCCTCGGACAGCGCGCTGTCAGGCGACAGATTGCTGACGACGATGCCACGCGCGCGCAGCAATTGCGCGGCATGGAAAAACGACGGTTCAATTCGATGGGCAAACGCGTGATCGAGTCCACTGGGCTGCATGTTCTGAGCCGTTTCGTAGAAACGCGGCGTGCTTGCGGCATTGCGCAAGTCAAGCCCGTGCAGGTAAATGGAGCGAAAGCCCAGCCAGGTCAGGATTTGCAACGCGACGTACGCGACCGTGCCGACGTCGAAAAAGCCGCGCGCCAGGTCGAAGCTATAGCCGAGCCCGGCGTGCCGGTCGAACTGGCATAGCCGGTGCGTCTCGTCGTCGCTTGCCAGCTTATGTATGGCTTCACTGGACAACGCCGGCAAGAAGCTCGGCTCGCGCAGATCCTCGATCAAGCACAGGCGACACCGTATCGCCGAGAGCGGCGTGCGCTGCAGGATGAACCATAGTACGAGCGGTGTGACGAATAAGGTGAGGTCGGCGCTAACGATGCGCGCCACCAGATCCATGCGTTGCCTGACGAAGTTCGTATCGATGATGCAGTAGTACTCGAAACGCACGGGTTGAGTATCTTGCAGCGCGATGGCGCCATTCACACCGATCGCGTGCTCCATGCTCAACTGCCGATAATCGATTGCGGCAATGGAGGGGCCGCTTGCAATCAAATGAGCGCGCGAACCTGGGCGCAGCAGCGCGGACCCTGGATAAGGCGCGCCATTCCACAACGGCAACGGTCGGCCGCGATACCAGCAGGCCGCGATATGGCCCGCCGCATTTCTTTGAATCCGCAAGTCGCGCCACAATCTGGCGCTATGGCGATAGGTGCGCCCGTGCAACGCGCGATACGTCAGCCGCAGCATGTTGCCGCGGAGCTTGCGCAGGAAAGGGACCTCGACGGCAAAATCGGGTTGCTGACCCGGGAAAAAAGAAGCCGTGCCCATGACGTTGTTTCCGATTCAAGACCAACAGCCTGCATGGTAGGAACACGGTCACATCGGCACAACGCGACTAGATTTCAAAATATGAAAAAAGGGGGGGCTTGAAATACGGCGTAAATAATCTTCGGGTAGATGGGCCGATGACGAATCGATTGATTCCGTTTGGCTTGAGTGCGGCTTACGGGGTGATGAACGTGGGTGTGCTTGCGTAAGCGTTCGGTAAGCTATTCGATTGCTCGACATTTCTATCGTCCCGATGTGCGCACGCCACTGATGTCATGCAGCGCGTCGATCACGCGTTTCGCCACGATTCGAATCTCAATTTGGCATCCCAATTTATTTGACGAATATCCCTTATCCTCGCGGACGCGCCATGTCAGGGCGCATCTCTTCGACTCAGGGAAATTTCGTTCATGAATTCGATGGTGTTGCCGTCTCAGGCTTATGAAGTCAAGCTCGCGCCGCATCCGGCGCCATTCTCGGTGCTTAAATTTACGGGCCGTGATGCGATCAGCGAACTCTATCGCTACGAGGTCGAATTCACGAGTCCTGTTGCCGGTATCCCAATAGAGAAAGTGCTCGGGCGGCCGGCCAAATTCATCATCGACCCGATCGATCCGAATGCCGAGCAGCTGCGCCATATGTTTGGCGAGAATGCAGAAAAGTTCAGCGACATGCCGCCTGCGCGCACGATACATGGTGTGGTGACACAGTTCGTCCAATTCGAGACTTCTGCCGACGAGACGCGCTAACCCAGCGAAAGCGTTTGAGGAATGGAGGAAAATCCTCGATGAAAACAAGAAACGCAAGGGCAATAAGGAGGTCCCCTATGCCTCGCTGGTCCGCTTTATGCGGGAAGATCCCAAGCGGACTCGGCTGGACTAAGCGATGCGCAACCTAACGCTGCTGCCGCTGATTTTTGTGTGTGCGCTTACCGCGTGTTCTAAAAAGGAGAATGCCTTGTCTTCCGTCGCCGATATAGCTGCTGTGCGCGCCAATCTTGCGTTTACGTGCGTGCATGAAGCGGACCATCTGCCGCCGCTTGATCCCGATGCCGATCGGGTGTTCAAGTACGGTCGATATCTAGAAAAACTGGACGGCCCGAAGGACTTCGATGCGGTTGCACGCTACTACCGGATCGCCGCCGCTCACGGTCACTACAAGGCCAACCACAACGTGCAGATGCTGCTGTCGGAGGGCTTTGCATCGTCGCCCTACGCGGTGGAGGAAACCATCGATCTGGTCGAGCAACTGATCAAGCAAGGGGTGCCCAGCGGCTATTACGACATGGGCTACTACCTGACTCAGGGCTACGGCGTGAAGCTTGATGAAGACAAGGCGCGCCGATACTTCCGTAAAGCGGCTGATTTGGGCAACCCGGATGCGCAGAACTATGTAGGCGATATGCTCACCCAGCCGGAACTCTCCCCCGAGATCGGCAAACAGATGTTGCGGTGCGCGATGGAACAAGGCCACGCGTTGGCAGCTAAAAATTTAGCCATGCAGTATAAGGTCGTAGACAAAAATTTCGTCGAAGCTGTCAAGGCATTCCAGATGGGGGTAAAGGCTGGAAATAGTGAGTCGGCTTCCTTTCTCGAAGATGGTTTCAAGGCCCCCCCAGCGTCAGAACAATTGAATTACATGGGGCTACCGAACGATCCGGAACGCTCTCGGCGTTACGAGGTGATATGGCAATTCCTGATCGACAACGACGGCAGGAACCCCAAAGTGCCGGACATCGACCAGATAGTGCCGTTGCCTCCGGCGACGCTGCCGCCATGGGACGGCACCTTCCAGTGGCAAAAAGAACAGGATGCAGCAGTCACCCCGCAGAAACCCGCCGATGAACTGATCGAGCGTCTGAGCAAGGACAAAAATCTCGACCCGGCAACCGGTCTGCCGATGACCACCTCCGCGAGCAAGAGCGCCCAGACAGACCAATCGGCCAACGTCGTCGGACGGTTGGAGCTGGGCACCGTGGTGCGAAGCGGCGCGATCTGCCCACAAAGCGGGGTCTGGTGCGGGCACCGCCACCTAAGCCTGCCGGTCGAGGAAAAAGCGCGTTTCAGGAAGGGAGAGACCATGCCTCAGCTCGTCCTCTACCGTTCACGCGCAATACCCTTGCTCGATGACCTGTTCGGCATGCGCCGGGTTCCCACCGACGTCGCATGGAAACTGGTTTCATACGTCGACCAGGCTTAACGCGATGAAGCGCCAAAAATCCGCTACGACCTTGTCGCGTGTTCATACGTACAAACAGTCAGTGTCTACGCACATGCAGCCACTGTCGAACTGAACATCTGTCATGCTCGCGCCAAAGACGCGCAGTCGGCTGGACTGATCCATGAATAAAACCGCGTTGATTATCTGTCTTACCTCCCTCATGTGTGCCTGCTCCAACAAGGATAGTGATCTACCATCTCAAGCAGATATCAGCGCAGTGCGCGCCAATCTCGCCTTTACGTGTGTGCATGAAGCGGAGCATCTGCCGCCGCTCGATCCCGAAGCCGATGAGTTGTTCAAGTACGGCCGTTATCTGGAGAAACGGGATGGCCCGAAAGACTTCGATGCGGTTGCTCGCTATTACCGGATCGCTGCCGCTCACGGTCACTACAAGGCCAACAATAACCTGCAGCTACTGGTGTCGGAGGGCTTCGCTTCGTCGCCCGACCCTAGTCTTGAAACCATTGATCTGGTCGAGCAGTTGATCAAGGCGAGTGTGCCGGGCGGCTACTACAACATGGGTCACTACCTCGAATTGGGCTATGGCGTGAAGCTGGATGAGGACAAGGCCCGGCGCTATTTCCGCAAGGCGGCCGATTTGGGGAGTCCCGAGGCGCAGGCGTACGTTGCCGATCTGCTTGCCCCAATTGACAAAGCCCCGAACATTGCCCGGCAGATGCGCCAGTGTGCAACCGATCAGGGCTACGGCAACGCCGCCAGTAAGCTGGGCATCGACCTATCGACAGACAATTTGTATCTGGAAGCAGTCAAGGCATTCCAGAAGGGCGTTGCGGCCGGCGATAGGTTATCAACATGGGCTCTGACGGAGGGTTTCAAAGGACCACCATCGTCGGATCGACTGAACTATCTTGCACTACTCCACGACCCTGAACGCGTGCACCGTTACGAGGCGATTCTGGATTTTATACGCTACAACGACGGCCGCAACCCCAAAGTGCCTGACGTCGACCAGATCGTGCCGCTGCCGCCGGCGAAGCTGCCGCCCTGGGACGGCACGTTCCAGTGGCAGAAAGAGCAGGATGCAGCAGTCCCCCCGCAGAAGCCTGCCGATGAACTGATCGAGCGTCTGAGCGCAAAGACAAAAATCTCGACCCGGCAACCGGTCTGCCGATGACTGCCTCCGCGAGCAAAAGCGTCCAGACCGACGAACCGGCCGACGTCGCCGGACGAGTGAAACTGGGCACTATCGTGCAAAGTGGTGCGACCTGTCCACAAAGCGGGGTCTGGTGTGGGCAACGCCACCCGGTGCTGCCGTTCGAGGAAAAAGCGCGTTTCAAGAAAGGCGAGACCATGCCTCACCGCAGAAGCCCTCCGATGAACTAATCGAGCGTCTGAGCAAGGAAAAAAAACCTCGATCCGGCAACGGGCCTTCCTCTGAGTGCCTCAGCAAGCAAAAGCAATTAGGTTTTACTGTGACGAAGAAACTGTGGGTAATCGAAAATCGGTAAGTAATCGGAGCGGGCCTTCGATCACGCGTAGCTGCTGACGCGAACGAGCCGTTCCACGGTTACCCACCGTCGATCCAGCGCGATCAGATAGAATTCCCACTCGACGGCATGCATCGCAGGCTCGCTTCACGGCCAAAGCATGCAGCAGACCACGTCGAACGAACTCACAAGCTAACGCGAGAAAAAATCCGATGAAGACGCTGACCTTCGTGCGTCATGCGCAAAGCGTGGCCAATGCCGGAGGCGTGACCATGGTGCACGACGCCATTCCGCTATCCGAGCTTGGGGTTCTGCAAGCGCGCGAGTTGGCCACTCTGCTCGATCCCAACCCGGCGGCTGTGCACGTATCGCACTTCATTCGTACCCACCTGACCGCGGAGCCTTTCTGCGAACGATGTTCGCTGCCGATCGAGCTCAACCCATACCTCCATGAATTTTCGCTGATCGACCCGGCCCTTATTGAAGGATTGGACGGGGAGCGACGCAAGCCGTTCGTCAAAGCGTACTGGGACGATCCGGACCCGCATCGACGTCACGGCGCGCAGTCGGACACCTTTGCCGAATTCGAAGCACGCGTGGGCGCGTTCCTCGAACAGATGGGCTCGCTACCCGATGGCACGGTCATTTTCGGACATGGCATCTGGTTCGCCCTTTTGCTTTGGCGTCTGCTGGGCTATCGTGTCATTGACGCCGCCGATATGCGCGCCTTCCGCCGCTTTCAGTTGGGCTTGCCCATGCCGAATTGCGCGGTGTTCACCTTGGTTGGCGTGGTTGATGGGCAATGGAGCGTGCAAGCCAACACCGAAATTGCACGGCGTATTGCGGACGTAACGCAGGCTTATCGTGACCGCGTTGCAGCCGCGCAATTAAACCAGGTGCAGATGAAATAAACCCCGAAGGAGAGCCGAGATGAAAAAAAATCCCGTTGGCTGGTTTGAAATCTATGTGCAAGACCTCGATCGCGCGAAGACGTTTTACGAGTCCGTATTCCAGCTCAAGCTGGATAAACTGAACACGCCCGAGCTGGAGATATGGGCGTTCCCCATGGATATGGAGCGTTGGGGCGCTGGCGGGGCATTGGTCAAGATGGACGGCTTCCCCTCAGGCGGTAACAGCGTCCTGGTTTACTTCGCTTGCGAAGACTGTGCCGTTGAGGCCAGCCGAGCGGCGAAATCGGGCGGACGCATTCAACGCGAAAAAATGTCGATAGGCGAATACGGCTTTATCTCGCTGGTGTTCGACACCGAAGGCAATATGATAGGCCTGCATTCAATGCAATAAGATAATCGCGACGCTCGGAGTCGAGAGACGACTTCGAGCGCGTCGCGGCGGTCTACAGCGTGATCGTTCCGCGCCCGATCTCCACGACCTTGCCTCCCACGTGGATGGCGCCGTCAGCCGTAACCGAAAGCCGAAGCCGGCAAGGGCGGTTTACCGCTTCCCCTTGGTCGATCTCATACTCGGCCGGCAGCAAATAGCCGTTCGCGATAAGCCAGCCGCCCAGGTTGGCGCATGCCGATCCCGTCCCGGGGTCTTCGGCGACGCCTGCGCCTTGCGTTGTGAAAAAGTAGCGTGACAACACACGCCCCGGCCGCTCGGCGTCGAACGCAAATACGTAAGCCGTCTTGCGTGCAAGGCTGCTCTGAGGCCAGGCGTCGAGGCGGGCGCTGTCGGGCCGCGCTCGACGCACGGCGTCCGGGCTGCGCAGCGCCACCAGCAGTTGGTCGGCGCCTGTGTCCACCCATAGCGGCGAGGTGAGCAGGTCCTGTTCGCTCAGGCCCAGCAGCGACGCGACCTCGGCGTCGGACAGCGTTTCAGGCTTGGTCTTGGCGCCGCCCGCCGACGGCGCGGTGAAGGTCCACACATCACCCTGAGCGGAAACGGGCACGACCCCGGCCTTGAATTCGAGCTTGAGTGCGTCGCCGGTATGTGCGAGATCGCGCACCACATGCGCGGTACCGAGCGTGGGATGGCCGGCAAATGGCATCTCGTAGCCAGGCGTAAAGATGCGCACGCGGGCGTGAGCGCGTTGAGACGGCAAGATGAACGTGGTTTCGGAGAGGTTGAACTGCAGCGCCAATGCCTGCATGGTCGCATCGTCCATGCCACGCGCGTCTTCAAACACGCACAGCGGATTGCCGCCGAAAGTGGACTGCGCAAAGACGTTGAGCAGCCGGAACGCGTAAGTCGTCATGGTCGTTTCGTTATCGCTGAGGTGAAAGGGGAGGCAGGAGCCGCATACCGTTTGCCGACGATTATAGATCGACCCTGGTTTTCAAGGCTTGAGTTCGAGATCGTCGAAACGGCGCCATTTACAGAAGGCCAGCGACAACACCCAGCTCAGGACGACCACGGTACCCGCAAAATGGGGCGTCAACACCGCTGCCGAATTTATCGGCATACTGATCGAGCGGCCCATGCGGTACCGATGCGCCGGCTTTACCCCTACAACCACCTTACGGAACTCACATGTCCTATCGTACGAAATTTAGCGTCGTAGTCGCCGCTCTTGCGTTATCAGGCGCGGCACTGGCCCAGGCTCCGGCCGCCCAGGTTGTCCGGTTGCGCGGCAACATCGTGTCGCTGAATGGCGATACGCTGGTGGTTCACCGCAACAGCGGCGACACCGTGTCGGTGGCGCTCGCACCTAATGTGGCGGTGGGCGCGGTCAAGAATATCAAGCTCTCGGATATCAAGCCCGGTTCCTTTATCGGCACCGCGGCAATCACCGGCCAGGACGGCAAGATGACGGCGACCGAAGTGCATGTGTTCGCCGAGTCGGCCCGTGGCACCGGCGAAGGGCATCGTCAGTTCGATCTAGGTCCGAACAGCACGATGACGAACGCGAATGTCGATTCGGTGGTGCAGTCCTCGAACGGGCGCGAACTCACGCTCTCGTATAAAGGTGGCACCAATACGATAACCGTGCCCGCCAATGTGCCGGTGGTGTCGTTTATCTCGGCGGATCGCAAGGATCTGACGCCAGGCAAGAAGGTGATCGTTACGGCGTCGTCGGCCGCCGGCGGCACCTTCACCACGCAGCGCATACTGGTGGAGAAGAACGGCGTTGCTCCGCCGATGTAATGCTGGACGTCGTAATTCGGACTACCTGGTCAATGACAATCTAGAAGGCGAGGCCGCCCTGAATTGAGCGTTGAGCTTGCGCGAGCCTCGTCGTGATGCGTG